>Ga0115846_100652_pt1 | contig 17537 bp, 20 predicted proteins | sample InSIn5gowninarea_2_FD_83860 | JGI IMG/M metagenome (GOLD analysis project Ga0115846, IMG submission 83860)
GATGGTACAACACAAATGCAATAGAGTAGACACTGGCGAGTAAATCTTGATATTCGAATGAGACTTCTCTTTGCTAGAGAGCTCGAGTCTGTTGAACAACAATATGTAGAACGGATGAGCGCAGAGCTCGAAATCATCTGTAGCCTTACTGTCATGACCTCGCACTACAGTCAAAAGATGCAACTCGCATCTGACGTCTAAAGCCCTCTAACGCATGAAACCAAAACATCAGCAAGTTTCACCTTCCAATCCTGAACTCAAAAGACAGCTGCCTTAGACAAGCTGAGAGTCTTGGCAGTATGAGAGTCGACCATTCGACAACTTCCAGCGAGTGAGACACTCGTCTACGTTCATTGCGCCATTTCGCATGAAATATAGTAGCCACTGAGCTGCCAAATATCATGCCTTGCTTGAACTTTCCAGCGGCACACCGAGGCGTCTCGAAGATCTGTCATCGTCTGGTTCCTCCCTAATCCAACATCCCATCATCGCAAAAATAGCCGGTCGTTGGTGGCAACTAAATCCCCTGCTTCTCACATCAGTGATGATATTGTTGCACATGTTGGTTTGTGAGCCTTTTTAGCCCTTGCCTCCCACTCCTTGAAGGTGGTCAAGCGATAGCGATTCCACCCGCCTCCTCAGCCTTGGGCCATCTCCGTTGCATGCGCCCCCCTTTTGTGCCCCTCCATCACGAGAAATGCCTCCATAATTGGCTGTATAGGAAGATCGAAAGTGCATCGGTCTTAATTGTGAGTCATTGATAGCCCCGCCGCCCTTCGCTATGCAAGTTATGCAATCCCATCCCAGTTTTGTGCGTCGTGTCTTCGCTCCCTGCAGCGGCACCAATTGTTTCTCTCTCAGCCTTCCTTTCGCCAGACAGGATTATGCTGTGTTCTGTACTGTGTCGGGGCGTATCACTCCTTGAATCCTGGTGTGATGGGTTTGTTGATATGTCGTAGTGCGCATCGAAACATGGGGACTGTCATTCGTAGAGGACAGATTTCGGCTTTGGTTGGGGACTAACAAAACGCGTTGAGTAGTAGAGGACACGTCGCTTCTCAGTGTGTGTGATTATTCGGAAGGCAAACAAGGTTGGATTTTTTGGGTGGGAAGCGCGGCGCGTGTGGGAACGACCGAATGTTGCCTGCCGTCGCGAATAACATTACAGTATCGTCCTTACTCCGTATATCCGCGTGGGCCCCTGGTGTGAGAGTCGTCGTCATCATGTTGCAACCTATCAGATTTTTGAATTTACTGCATTGTTCGATGTCGTCCAACGTACTGTAATTATTAGATGTGAACTTGGGGAATGGAGGAGGAAAGAGCCACAGGTCCAGCTAGGGATGGGGGGATGGGATTCCTCCGTATGAGAAAGAGTCTCATCCTGAGGCAGAGGCCGCGTTGTCACAAGCTTTTCTACCGGAAGAGACGGACTGGAAGTCCAGGAGGCGCCGGCTCGCTCGACTTTAGTCAGCTCTAACTGAATAGGGAAGCATCGAGCAGGATTTGGCCGATGACGGGCGAGTCCAAGCGACGAGCAGTCCGAATGCGCAGGCGATGATTGGTCGAATGATTTGATCCAAGACGGTATTGTATCATCACTAGTCTGCTTGTAGCGTAGCCCACCAAGCTAAGCGCTGCTGAGTGGAATAAAGTCCCCTTTGTTGCTGCCTTACCGGCCCTCTTGGCTGCCTTAAGCCGGCCCTACATAAGAAGCGTCCCCCCCCACGATGTATTTTGGAAGGTCTCGCTCGCGTAATCTGGTTTTGCGCCTCCATACCTCTTCCCTCTTCCGATTACCGCAGACCTCAAAAAATAAATTCCCATAACCTCATCTCTCCACATCGCAACACATCTATCTCTCTTCCTTACTGTGAATACCCCAGACCTTACAGCGCACGGGTTTCATAGTGCTGCTGTATCTTTACGTTCCTTCTGCTGCAAAAAAGGTGAACAGGGCAACTCCACAGAGGGCTTGAGGGCGCACTCCACATTCCATCCATCAATCAATCAATCCTGTTGGCGACGTCACGCTCATCTTGCGCCGACGTCAACGCCTTGTCGCATTGTCGCAAGCGTGCTACAGGGAGCAACTGCATCATAATACTGACTGCCTTCGATCGCCGATCATCACGATCATCGAATCGATCATTACTTGCGTCGAGCAGCGACTGTAGGGGAGACATTCACTTGTTTTTCTCCCACAAACGGTACGGCTTCACCTTTCCTCCTCGACAACTTACAATCCAAAACAAAGCGCGAGGTCCTATTCACCTTCGACGCTTCTTTGTCAACTCCCCCTCTTCTTCATTTTCGATTTCGAGCGCTCTATCGCTTCCTCGAACGTCCATACTTAAAACAAACCTGGTACATCAAATCTAACATCTACCCCCACCATAGATTGCTCTCCCTTTACATCTTCGGAAACCGGACTACTTAATACCTACCATTATGATGGATCAGATTCACACTCATCCTTCAAACGCCGCTCAGGCAAAGACCTTCATTGCTCCTGGCTCGCTGTCCTTTCCAGGCGCAGTCGGTGAACTTACCCCTCCTTCATCCGAGGCGGGTGGTCAACGCAATGGTACCGTCGTCAACGGTCAGAAGAGTCCTGCGACTAATGGCAATGGGGTGACTCCCGCTACGCCTGTGGCTACACCTACGACCGTCGCAGCGCAAGGTACAAGTAGCGGTATTGTGCCAACGTTGCAGTATGTATTACCCCATCAGCCTCGTCTTCTAAACAACGAGGCTTATCTTGCTTGTTAAGAAACATCGTTGCCACGGTTAATCTCGATTGCCGCTTGGATCTGAAGACGATCGCTCTCCATGCGAGAAATGCTGAATACAATCCAAAGGTACTGCTGACTCTAGCTTGCTATAACCACCCCCTTCGTCGTGCTAACCTCATCAGCGTTTTGCTGCTGTCATCATGCGCATTCGTGAACCAAAGACTACCGCTTTAATCTTCGCTTCCGGCAAGATGGTGGTAACTGGGGCCAAGTCGGAGAATGACTCCAAGCTTGCTTCTCGGAAGTATGCGCGTATCATTCAGAAGCTCGGCTTCAACGCAAAGTTCACCGACTTCAAGATCCAGAACATTGTGGGTTCTTGCGACATCAAGTTCCCTATCCGCTTGGAAGGTCTCGCATCAAGCCACCACGCTTTCAGTTCTTACGAACCTGAGTTATTCCCTGGTCTCATCTATCGTATGATTAAGCCAAAGATCGTGCTCTTGGTATTCGTCAGCGGCAAGATCGTCTTGACTGGTGCCAAGGTTCGAGAGGAGATCTATCAAGCTTTCGAGATGATCTACCCTGTGCTTCAAGGTGAGCAAAGGAAAGATCTTGCGTCGCATGAATCTAGCATTAACACTCTCCTAGACTTCAAGAAGGTCTAATATGCTCCGGCAAATATCAGCATCAGCGGTCCGATCAATCTACCTCACACCCACCGTAATGTACAACACCAACTTCAACCTCCTCAAACTGTACAATAATATTGCTTTCACGAGTTTACGACCCCAAAAGCCCTTTCGCCATTGACGAACCCTTCTTCCCCGAATCGACATCATACCCATCGTCGTCCTCGGTCGTCACATGGTCTTCTTTCTGTTTTCCACACTGCATTGCACCGGCGTACCCCTGGAGAGAGTCGTGATAAGACGAACGACTTAAGAAGTGCTTCTTACACATTGTTTTTTCCAGTTTGCAAGCAACTAATAAGGTTGCATTTGATAGTGCGTTGGCCTTTTTCTTCTACTGCGCACGCGAAAGAACATAGATTGCACAAGCACACAACCCTAGATGGCATGTGCGCGGGTCGATAATGCCGTCCTAATACCAACTTCACCTTATTTGAGAATGGAGAATTGGTGGGCGGGACGAGATACTGATAGACGTTGGGGGAGATACCTTGCAGACACAGAATGCGCTGTGGATCCTGCTTTGCGTTGAATTTTACATCGCATCAACAAAGACGATATTTACATACTTCTTGACGGCAGATGGTCCAATATCCATACCGAGATCTGCTTCATCATCCCTCACCACTCTAGGTTCTCGCATTGCTTTCAGCTCATGCGAACAAAGGAGTGGAGGATGATGGCTTGATTGGGTGGGTGGACTTCATCGTTGCCTTAGGTTGTATCACATGAGCTACAGTGGTAGACATAGTCAATGCAAGCATGGTATTGATCTCACATATGACGTGCTGTGCTTGACTGCGATCCAATGCTGTAGCTAACACCCATGACTTCCTCTTCCTTCAGGTACTCTTCGAGGTCGGTTATGTCCACAGATCCTCGATCGACTCTCTCCATAACTCTTGAGAGTGGACTGGCACTGCAGCTTGCGCTCATATCTATTACATAGGTCATTAAGCTGCCATTCTTGCAGTCGTATACTTTCCGAAAATTTGCCTTCCTCGCATATTCTTGTCTGCCTATTTGCTACCCAACCTTCTCAACCCAAGCCTTCTTCCGTTATCCCCCTTCTCCAGCCCCAGAACCTAGCTAGCCACTCCCTAATTTTCTCCCTTGACACTCCCCATCCACTCCCCATCCATCCCTCTCCCACCACACAGCTCAAGCCTCATCATCATCAGAATCAGCAAACATATCCACAGCCCTCATCCTCCTCCTCATCGGCTGACCCTCCGCTTTGGGTGTGTGCGCGAGGCTACCTAGCAATGCCTTACTCTTCATGCTCTCTTTCTCTTTCTCCTTCTCCATTTCCTTCCTCCCTCCCTCCTCTTCCTTCCCCTTCTCCTTTTCCACAACCGTAACACCTTGCTGCATCTCCACGGCAGGAGGATCATGATTCTCCAAAGGCTCACCGTCAATGTTGTTGTCATCCTCCAACATTGGCTCTCCGTCTACATCTTCATCTTCATCTTCATCTTCCATTGGTATACCGTCGAGGTCTTCATCCATTGGTTCCCCATCGATATCCTCCCCGCCTTCTTCTTCTTCTTCTTCCTGCTGCTCCACCTTACGTGTCGCTGCTTCCAATTCAACGGCTTTCCATCTACTCCTTCCCCTCTCCCTTTCCTTTTCCTCCCTTGCCCTCCGTTCCCTCTCTTCCTCCTCCTCTCCCTTCTCGCCCATCGGCGGATTCTCAAACATCCTCTTGAAATGTTCCATCCCCTCTCCACTACACGCACACCACCCCTCCCACAGCCCCAACACACTCAAGACCTGCCTCTTCCACTTCTCGCCCCTCAACCTCCCCCACTTCCCCTTCTTCTCGCAGACTCCGAGATACTCAAACACCCTCCTGCTTCTCAGAGCGGTTTCGATGAGTTGTCTGTACCGCCAGGCGTGTCGTACTCCCGAGGTCGAGGATGTGCTGAGGATGGAGGAGATGAGGTGGAGGGTTATGATGGCTGTGGCTGAGATATCTTCCCCTTCTTCTTCCCCTTCTTCTTCGTCTTCTTCTTTCTTCCTCTCTTTGGGCTCACTACCTCCTCCGTCCTCTGCAGCATTGGGGCTTTTGCGACGTTGACGACGGGAGGAAGGGATGTGAGAAGGATTCGCGGAGGAATAGCAGAAGGGATGGAAAAGATTGTCGATTAGAGCAGTTACCACCTCATCGGAACCCCGTCCAGCATGCGAGATAGCGAAGGCGGTGACGCGCGCGACGTCTCCTCTCCTTAGTTTGGAGGTAGAGGTAGGGAGTCGGGCGAGTAGGTGAATGAGTTTTGCTTTTTGGAGCGGGGCTAGATAGGTCTTCCCTTCATCTCCTCCTGCGTTTCCTCCTTGTTCCATGTTGCGATTTCGTGCTTCATCCGCGCCGGAATCCGAATCGCTGTCGGAGATGTATTCACTATCGGACACGAACTCATCGAGCCTTGTTACATACTCAAAATTCAAAGGCTCGTCTGGTTGTTTCCATGCACTACCTCCCTCGAATAAGGGGAGATATCTGCCCTGCCCTCTTCGCGAGTGCGTGCCTGTCAAGATCTCCCACAGTCGATAGCGGTAATACACTCCTCCCACGCTACGCGCGTCGAAAAGGAAAGACCATTTCTCTTCTCGCTGGACGGAGGGTCGGGACATGAGTAAAGCTTCAAATTCAGGGCCGTGGGTGAGGAGGGATTCGAGTGTTTTGTGGATTAGACGCAGAGATTTGATGTCGTTTGGGGGTTGGACGGGGATGTGTAGGAGGGGAGTGCTGCTTCGTAATGATTGGGGGATGGGTGGGCCGTAAGAGGTTGGTGGTGCGAAACCGCGGGGGTGGGGGTGTGGCATTCCTGGGCCCGCGGACGGGAGTGCGACCGCTTTGGCTCCAAAGGGATGGGATGTTGTGGTTGTGGAGAGAGTGCTTGTAGTGGTAGTGCTGGAGATGGCGGCAGACGAGAGGTGACGGTGGAGGGTGAGGTAATAGCCATATCCAAGGTATTTGTTTTGGAGACTGCTCACTGCGGTGTCGCTGTCATTCGCAGCTGTGTCTTTGGCCAGTGTGACGATCGCAGACATGCTCTTGCGTTCTGTGACATGTCCTGGACCTGAAGGTGGTAATATTTTGACATTTTCCACCACCAAATTCGCTGGAATGAGAGCTTTGATAACAGCTGGAGATGTGCCGGGAGGAAGTGAAGCCAATCGTAGTGTAGGCTTCGCAACAGCTTTTTCCTCTTCCCTATCCTTCGCAATCTTCTCATCTTCATTATCCGAAATCCTCAGCACATTCGAAGGCGTGGTACTCTCATAATCCCCAAAAGCCAATAAACCCCTCTCCTCTCTATCCCTCCTTGGCCCTATCTGCGAGAAGCCTTCAAAATTCCTCTTCCTCCCTTGGTTGATCGGAGGTGGTCCCAAACTTCCTGGTCCACTGCTTAACCCTCCTCGTCCCCCATATCCTCTTCCTGCACCAGGTCCTGTAGGTATACCACCCCTCCCAAAATGTCTGCCTCCACCAAAGCCCCCTCTACCTTCATCTCTGCGCACAGAAGCGGAATTGTCATCATCTCCATCGTCGTCATCAAAACTCTTCACAAAATCTTGATACACAGCAGCTGTCTCAGCTGCCTCTCGCTGACGTTTGGCTTCGGCGTCTGCTTTTTGACGCTCGAAAAGTGACTTCTTCGTTGGAGCTTGTAATTTATTCGATACATCGGGGAAACCAGGGATTTTTTTCGATGCCATGGCGTTGTGTTGTACCAGACTTTGGTAGCAGCGAAACGAGGAGGTGCGCCAGGATTATTGAGACGTCCGTCGGCAGATCCTCGGCCGAATCCGGCACCCCTTAAGTAAACAAGTCAACAGACAGCCTTCAACATAGCACAGGAGCGGCCAGATGATTCAATTCAGAGCGTAGTGATGTCTTGGCTCTATTCGTAGCCTCCAAGCCCTGGTGTATTCTTCGAAAGGAGCTGGACGAACGGCTAACAGCTAGAGATGTAGAAACGTTTCAGTCTTTGACATCTTCCTGCTGGTTTGGAAAGGCTGCATTATTGTTTAGATCCTCTGACCATATTGACAGCTCTCTGCTTATCTTGCTTCATTCTAACAATGTATGAGACGATACTGCTTGCTTCGAGGGTGGTTACCGGCCAGGTTTGTCTATTACAAAATCCCGTCTTCTCTACTAAATCTACTTGGCAGGTTTTGATGGCCTGGGTCCACTCTGTACGATAGGCGCTCAAATTTATTACCTACAGAATCTAACAGAAGCAAAAACACGTACGACTCTTCAGGTGAAAGAAGGAAGGATCTTGGCTATGGGCAAGCTAAGAAGATGGGATATTCTCAAGGAGCTCGGTGCATACTCTCTTCCCTTGCTTGCTTACGCTCTATCTGGGAGTGGACCCTTCATTCTACATCTATCACAACTAAGAGGCTGGACATAAGGAAAACTGTTAGACTCACAACAATAAGATCTGAATCAAGACAAGCTCATAAGTCGCGCACGGAGGTGCGACGGTGAAACATGTATGGACCGCAAAAGAAGAGAGGCTACAGAGAGATGTATCTGTCGGGCAATAGAGGAGAGACAATGTGTAACGAATGGTTTTGAGCGATGAGCTGGCCCCTAACGGGCTTGGAGAGGGATTACCAGACAGAATGTTGGAACGAGTGCAGAAGAGACGTAATAGAAGCCGATATAACGCTAGTCAATGAGGAAGCTCAGACCCCTCATATGGATCGTTCACGTCCTCTAGAGATCCCGAGACTCCTCTTCAATCGCTGTGACCTCCATAGAACTATAAGAACAACACACCTCCACCCCCACATCACTAGTGTTACAAGGCACAATTCTGAGGCCTTTTCGTGGACCATCTTTACAACGCCAAAATGACTCGTCTGCCTTGAAGATAACGAGCAGATTCCTAAGCGCGCACGACAGAAGCAAGCGCCTCGTAGAGGCGTAGAGCAGTCACTGTACTGTACCTCACCTAGCCCCCAAAAGCAAACAGGCTTACGTGTGAGGCATGTACGCCTTGCAAAAGTACTTTCAGGAGTGTTTCGAAAAGGGTTTGGGTATCATTATATATTTGAGGTTCCAAGAGACAGAATGGGAGGTATATGATCAAGACTAGTAGGGGATGTCATAGGGCAGGTAGTATAAGATATGTAGGGAAAGGCAAAGCCAGAAAGTTTAAGCATAAAGTTTGATGCACGCTTGTGGCTGAAGTGAGATGTGCAACATGTCGATTGTGCATCGACTGTTGACGATACCCTTAGGACGGACAGCGGAGAGATTATATGTTTCCCGATGCAAGAGATATATCCTATCTGATTGTACCCAAGCGTAAAACATCCAAGCTTTACTTTTCCCCCAACCCCAACATTGGCTAAGAGTAAATCGCATAGCGGCCCTAACTTACTCGCCAACATACTTCATACACTCACTCACCTGTTCCCTTTGCAGACATCGACGTCTCGCTGATATATTCTCCAAATGACATTCCTCCTACCTCCTTCAGGCTATCACTTCTACCCTATTTGGAATCTCAGATACGACAAACAGGAATGTGGGCCCCTACCTGGAGATGCAACGAAATGTACTTCCTGGTAATTCCTTTGCTTCTACATGATCTCTCTGCGTCCCTATGCACCAACCGATCTGTCCCTCTTCCTCCATTTAACCACCCTCTCCGCCTTCCCCTGCCGGTTCCAGAAATGTGGGCCCCAATTGAGAGATGCAACAAAGGAATCTTGCGTGGAGGTTTCTTCCTTCTACCTAACCTTTGATACCTTTGACCGTCGCCTAGACATTAGTCGAGATTCGTCCACTCGGCCTCCAACTGTACCACCCTGCTTCTCCATACCAGACCAGGAATATGGATCCTAATTCAGCAAATCAACAAAAGCTACCTCTCAGGTAGTCTCTTCCTTCACCCTACCTCTAAAATTCATATACTTCACCAGCCCACTGGCATCTCCGCCTCCCCTCCTCCTCACACCAGCATCCCTCTTGTAAATACCACTTCAGAAAATGTGGGGCTCCAGCTCAGACAAGCAACAAAAGGTACATACCTCAAAGTCTCTTTGCTTCTGGCTGTCCCTTAAGCGCCCCGTCAATCATATCGGGGGCGTATACAAGACTAAGTGTCTCCCAAAGCCTTGGCCTTGTATAAAGTAGCATGGGGGTCCAAGGTCTAAAAATAATATCATCTGCCTAGTACACTCTTGAGCTGCGGGACTTGGGGCTCATGCTTAGCCTGTTGGTAGTCGTGCCTCTGAAGCTGAATGAGAGGCAGAGAACGACAAGCGCTGAGTTTTTAATAGTTTTGAGGATGCTGAATGATGTCTGCCTGATCTTTTCGCGGCGTTTGCTTTGCCTTGAATTGATGCTGGATTTTTGAGGCAGAGTAACGGAGATATGAAAAATGAATGGGGTCATGCGAGCTGCCTGAGAGGTTGGGGAAGTTTGTGGAGATGGAGGACATAGATAAGAAAGATAAGATGGAAGAGCGATGTTTGTAGGAGTAGAACAGGAAGTGAGATCAATCGTCTTGGTTTTTGCGAAGGTGGAAGTGTGGTGGAGGATCTGCGCTGGGGTTCTTGAAGTTTGGCGCGGGAAGGTAGAGTAAATCCGGGGAGGGTATTTCGGAGGGAAGATCTTCGTGCGGTCAAAGCTCGAAATTTGCGCTGATGCTCGATTCTTCGAAGAAATACGAAACGATGTTGCCAAGAAGGAGTCTCTCCATCGACATATCCATCCCGACCCCCAACTTTCCACCTGGTCTGACCACCCGCCGCAATGGAAACCCTCACAGGGCTAAAAGCGTGCTAAGTCCCCCAAAGGCAAGGTGTCCGCGGATTGTGTGAGTGGGGCTGAAATGTAGACATGCAACAGAGCTGGTTTTGGGAGACCCCTCGTGCAGATGGGGCTCTTGTATTTATGTAGGTACGCCGTCTGGTGCGTTGGATAAGTGGAACAATACTTCTGTTGGTGGGGGACCGTGTTTTGGGGTGTGATATGTAGGGGCTATGGAGATGAGGGAGGACTGCATTAGTGAGGTGTGGGTGGGTTTGAGGCAGGTGCAGGTTGGTGGGGTGGAGATTGGTGGGAGGTGGAATATATGGAACATGTGGGTTGGGAAATGGGATATTTGGAGCCGATCGGGATACGTTGTGGTCATTTGAATATATTATGGATTCATCTATGTTCTGGGCATCCTTTGTACGGAAGGTCTGTACTACGACAGCCATTGATGTCAACCTTTCCCACCCAATCCCTTGGATCGCCTCCTCATCAGCCTAGTCCTGTCTCCACCCTCACTGAAACTCGTTCCGAGTCCCGAATCCGATCTCCTCGCCCTCTCATCCTCATCAATTCCGTCCTCGTCCTCATCGTCCGCCTCTCCGGCGCCTAATGGCTGTATTGCTATTTGATCAATGACCAGGTCCTCCTCGGCCCTTTCGTCCTTGATCTTCGACTCAAACTTCAACGGCGGCTGCTTCCCATACGTCGGGAACGTCCTAGACGTGTCCGAAAGCTCCATATCGTCCTCTTCCCCCTTTGATTTCTCTCCCTTGAGATCACCCTCCTTCACGCCAGACTCCTTCTCACCACCGAACATCCACTTCAACAATATCCACCCCAAGGCCATAAATGCTACCTCGGCCCACCAGAACAAGGTCACAAGACCGAAGAAGCTGAGTAACCAATGGTTATACATCAACCATCTCATGCCGCCAAGTATAGCTTTGAACTGCACTTTCGCATCATAGACCTGTAGCTTTTCGCCAGCAGACTGTAATTCGAGCAATGCATGCGAAGGTATGTTTTTCCATCCTTTGGGGAAGGTAAGACCTTCCGCCATCGGAACCACCAGGCTCTCAGATTCGTGCTTGGAGCCGAGGATATAGAACGGCAGGGCCAGAATGCGGGAGGATAGGGAGATTAGGCGCGACCTATAGGTCAGTGTTGCTGGACGTCGGGAATTGAAGAGGATGGAAGATGGATTAATGGCTGTTGATAGAGGTAGGGTAGGTGGACTTGACGGCAATTGATATGCGGGGGACATAAGAGAGAGGCAAAGCATGAAGTTCCCTGCATTTAGGTTCGGTGGTGAGCGTGGAAGGGAGAGCGAGAGTGTTATATCATAAGGTTGCTGCGATACCAGGACGTTGGTGAGGGAGGTGATCCCGTAAGGGTTGGGTGTGTCGCTGTGAGAGGTGTTAGGAGTGAGCTGTGCGGGCGCAAATGACACGTACCCAAATTGTAGATGAAACACCCGTTCAACTCCGACTGGGGGAATGTAGCTGAAGTAGAAGAGCACGTATGCGATCACAGCTATACCGAGCAGCACAGTCGACGTTGCAAAGAGGAGGATCGTGTTGAGATATGTTTGCTGCGCGGGTTTCGAGGTCGCAATTCGCACAGGCTTCGATACGACATCCTAGGGGAGTCAGTATGTATACGACCGCGCAACAGACTCACATACCATCATTGCCTGGAATCGCGTTGCATCGACAGACAGAACTTTGTATTTTGGTACAACCAACTCCAAAAGTATCTGTGGGATGGTGGCCGGAGCAGGAATGAGGTCGCGATGACGTCGTTTGCTTCAACCCTCAACATTTTCAACCGGATGTACCAAGCGAGGGCTTGTCAACTGCGTCAAGTCCCTCGTACGAGTGAAAGTGTCACAACTGGCCGCTCATCGTTAGGACTAGAGTAGTCTCATTGTAGCCTGATACGCAGGCTACAAGTACCGGTTGGTGATGAATGGTCTCGCAACTTCCCACTGTAGATGCCGCTACATCATTGGCCGGAATCCGAGCAAATCAACATCAAAACATGGAGACGGTGCTCGCTATGAATAGAGTACTATCAGACATCCATGAAACCCACTCCACGGAATCATCTCTCAGGGACACTTCGACCTCCTAGCCATGAACATCAGCTCACGGAGACACTTCCATTGCTTCTCTGATCTTGTACCCGAGCTGTTAAACTACTCTAGAAGAACTGGTGTCATCGTTATCAGATAGATACGTATTGCTCAGCAAACGTTCGGGTTGGTAGGTTATCAGTAGGACAAATTCTCGACGCGTTTGCCTTCATAGACTTGGTCGGTCATCACAAGTACGAAAACCTTACTTTTCTCAGGCAATGTTGCAGATACGCCCTTTGACCATCTTTGGCTACCGCCTGTGTCGAAAGAGAAACGATGCAAACGAATTGACTTGACAATCGACCGTTCAAGACTAATTGAACTCAGACATCTGGTCTAGATCAAGTCTGATATTGGTGGGTGGGTAGAAGCGCTACTTTTGGCTGTTATCATTGACATCGGCAGCCCAACGACCTATTATGGTAGACTTAGAATCAAGATATCGATAATGCAACACGACTCCTGTATCTGATGTTTCATACGTTTTCGTGCTACCCACATGGCGCTCGACCAGTATTGAAATAATTACACTATACAACAAAAATCAAGCAGGGATCATAGCACGAGCATCCAGCGACAGATCCTTCTCAGATAGCTCCATCGTAGACTCAGACATGAATAGAACACCATCATATGCACAAATTTCCTGAGATCCTTCCAATATATCATACCACTCAACAATTCTGAAGATAATTGCTTGGTACCAGCCCAGGCCGACCATTCTTTCCCGCAACTTCTGCCTCCCACCAGCCATCATCCTGAAGTCTAAGAACAGCAAGAACATCTCCCTTCGCAAAACTCAACTCTTCTGGAATTGCAGCTTGGTACATGTAGAGCGCACGTGCTGAAAAGATGTCAGTATATCCTCCACAGAAGAAAACTGAGTTGATTCAACTTACCAAAGTGCAAAATCGGTCGACCATCTCGGTTGAATTGTCTTGAATCTGCAACGCTCTTACTCCGTGGCTTAGGATTGCCAGCCATCTGGCCACCTTGACTCCCATAATAGCTCATTGGTCGATTTGCCACCGAAGTTCCTGGCCTGCCACTTCGTCCTTGCGATCCATAGCCATCTTCGGGCGAGGCAAGTTGCATCGACATGTCGCTGTTCATATGGCTGCTTCCGGGCCTCTCATGGTATGGATTTGGGGAGACGGCACGATGAATGTCACTTGGTGAATTATGCGAATATCCCTGGTCTGAGCCGCGAGATTGGGAGAAAGCAGGCCGATGACTTCCGTGCTGTAGATTGGGGGAGGCGGATCTGTAGTTCAGATAGGTATCAACCTGCATACCGGGACGTGGTGACACGCTTCTTGGAGGTGCAGGAGATGTGGCTCTTGGGACATCATTACCGCGAGTACCTGGCCGCGATTGCATGTTTGATCCATACCCTCCCATTTGTGAATCCGGTCTGCCTTGGCTGTTGAACATGTTCTGAGTCTGGTCCACATACTTCTGACGAGTCTGCTGCATTGCCTTGGAAGTGAAAGCAGGTTGAGGCGCACCAAGCCTCTGCATAGGTTGGTCATAGGATGGTGGTGGTGTACCTCTAAGTCCAGCCATCAAGGAGCCATTTGCCATCTGAGCGCCGCCTGGTCGCGATAATGGTGTTGCACCGGGAGTAGGAGTTACAATTCCATGATATTTGTCAGCTGATACCCTGGAAGAAGACGCTTTGACGCCTTTCAGCTCAGCCAATGCTTGGGCAATAGGATCCATCTCCTCATGATGCTGACTCGCACTCTTCTGGCCCATCTTGTTACTCTTGTCTGGTGTAGCAACATCAAAGACGTTGTTACCAACATTCAGCTGAAAGCTAGCCCGCGGATCAACAGGTTCGGGACTAGTGCTACGCGTATCGCCTAGCATCATTTGACCCTGGTTGTATACTGAAGGCCGTTTAGTCGGACTTTCATGACCGTTCATAGAGCGAGCCCCCCAGGTGTTGTAATTCGAGGGTGTCATCATGGTTGAGTTGTCCTTCTCCTTGTTGCTCTTTCTTCTGAAAGGACTTTGGAAGAAGCCTCCCTTCTTTTTAGCTCCAGGCTTGTCTGTTGGCGCTACGAAGGATGATTTGACGGGCGAGACCTTTCCACTTGCTGGATCCTGGCTGGAGAAGGAAGTCGGGTTAGAGTATTCGCTTTGAGAGTCGCGACTAGATGGTCTTAGTCCACTATGTTGTGAGCTTCGATCAGAAGGTGGTGCAGTTCGGCATAACATGGTCATGCCATCCATAGGGTACGGATCATGAGGTACTGCAGCCAATGGGCCATGTTGTGCCTGATCGTAGCCAATCTTGCCTGCCTGGATCTGCTGCTCCATCGGTGGCTGTCTTGGCCGCTCCGCGAGAATCTTCTGTGGTGTCAGAGTAGCTTCTCTACTGCCGCTTCTTTGCTCGTGACCCATATCGCGGGAGAGCGTTCCATTAGGATCATGGTGAGACTCGAAGATCGATGGCTGAGGAGACGAGCTTCGGTAAGCTGGATTGATGGTACGTTGGAACTGGGCAACGGAGTAGGTGTCGTCCTCTGAGGCTTCAGATTGTGTATCACTGACATCGCCACGACAGAAGTTGATGTATTTTGGTGCATCCGGAATTTCCTGGCCAGTACCTCGTTCCTTAATGAAGTCGACAATATCCTTCTCCACCTCGCAGTTTTCCAACGACAACCGGACTTTCTCGCATGAAGCATCATCGCTAACACATACAGTAGATGCAACGTTCGCAAAGCTCCAGAGACTGCTCTTCATGAAATCAAGTCGTTCTTCTTCGAGGTCTTGGAATTTGTCTGCAGCGGCCTTCCAATCCCTATTCCAACGACCCGTAGTCTCCTCCAATACTTTCACGGCGTTCTCGTACTCAGTATTGGAAGTGGCAAGGTTGATCTGAGTCTTCTCCAACTTGGCCTTGTTCTTCCTCTCTTCTTGGCCCATGACCATGTGACCTTGAGCCAGATAACCTTTAATCTTGAGACATTCCTGCTCATACCTATCGCGAGTCTAGAATTGTCAGAAGCTTCTTCGCAAGTACCAAAGAAGCTTTACCTTGTTGACAACTGCCGTCTGCTGCATCTTGACCTTGAGGATCTTGTCTATACCGCCTTGAACTATCTTTCTTCGCTCCTTCATAGCTCCCGCAAAAGCTGATAAAGGTTCCTCAAGCTCGGTCTTCATCTGCCCCGCGATACTCTGGTGTGATTTGCCCATAGCTTCGACCTCGCCTCTCAATACGTCCAACGATGCTCTCAGAGTCCCCGTCTCTTGCGATCCCAAGGGTTTCCGTGCGAGTGATAGCAGCTTGCGTGCGTATTCGTCTTCGATTGCAGCTCGAGCTACGGTGATCAGCATGGAACGTGACTGATCATATGCACGTATATATACCATTATAGAATGACTTCAGCTCATCGGAAGTAAGCTTCGCATTATGCATTCGCTGTAGCAAAGGCTCTACACCGGCATCGTCCTTACCCCAGAAGTTGTTGGCAAAGCTCATAGCCACTGTCGGGCCATCTGAAATTGTGCCGGGCATAATGCCCTTAGGTTTTCGTGCTGCCGTCGCTTTTTCGAAAAAATTGGTTGTTTGATGCTCCTGAAGATAGTATGAGGGAACCTATGTAAATCTGTAGATGAAATCGGAACCCACACTTAGTACGGTATGAAGTTGCAGACAGAGATGGTAGTGTTGTTACTGACGGGCGGCTGAGGTTCAATAATACTGATAAGGTTTGGAGCCAAGAAAACAAAGAAGCGGCTCCTTCGCTGGCCCGGCAACAGCTTTCGCTCATCACGTGGTCGTGAGCTTGGGGAAACTGATCAACTTCAATCGGTTCTGACAGCCTCCTCCGAACTAGCACAATTCAGTTCGCATTCCACCATTGTAATTACCCTTTGATCGTCTCATCTACGTCTCCTTGAATATCGATGTTCACTCCTCTCCAATCGATCTCCTTTCGACTCTAGTGATAGGATCGGAAGGCGGCTCGCTAGGAGTGGGTTTGCGCCAAAATACATTCATCTTCGATGGTCAACCCAAGAGGGGGAGCTTACACACCTTCGTCAGCGCAGCAGCAGACGATCGTTACAGGAATTGCGCATTCACCTCACGGTTCGCATCATAGTACCTTCAGCGCCGGTGCCAGTCCGTCCACTGCCAGTCCTACTGGGTCCAGCTCACTTTCGAAGATCGCCGTCGCCCAGGTCTACCTTCTCCTCAGTACAATCAAAGAAGACAAAGATCGCATCAAGTGGACCCAGCAAGTCGAGCAGATAAGAAAGGTATGATCCCTCCAGAAGCCGGTTATTGAACATGCTAAGACCTCCCTTGCGCAGCTTATCGATGAGAACGGTATGGAAGTATTCTCGAAATACTTCAGCCGATTAGTGGTTGGCGCTGCACCGCAGATACTTCCAGGGCTTAGTCGCCATGTATCGAACCCTGCGAACTATCCCATACTAGTAGAAGAGATGCGCAAGATATCACAAGATGTTGAGCAAGCAAGGAGGATCGCAGAATCGATAGAAACAGCAAATGAGGATCTATTTCGCGACTTCGATCTATCGACTTTTATGGAGCACTTCAAGTTGAATGCGCTGGACAAGACTGCTCTAGCATTGGCTTTCAAGACAGGTTCAAGAGCAGATTTGAAGACAAAAGGTGTGTACCGCTGAGACTTGTAATGCTCTTCCATTCTGTCATTCGCCTCTGCTGGTAAAGAATTGCCCTCCTTCCCATTTGCATCGATGATATCGTCATAACCTTCACCGTAGTTGATGAGGCGTGGATATGCCGTAATGCAAGTTCGTTGAACGACTATTAGATTCTTCGATGGTGTCTTCGGCAAAATGCCTTCCAGGACAATGAGCAGTGCGGAGATATTCACTATCGGTATGCGCAAGCACATGATTTGGCAGTGACCGCTCCAACCGAGATTCTTGCTGCACTCTTCCTGACCAGATTACTTGTGGACGAGAACGAATTAGCGCTGTACATGCACAAAGAGGGGGCGCGCTTCACGGCTGATGAGGATACGTGCAGGAACTACTTGATAAACAGTAATATCCGCATTAATGAGGAACAGGTTGCTGCTGCATTGTTATACGCTGCGATCAGTCGAACTCCGCCTCTTTCATCGACTGTACTTGCATCTAGTCTACGCAAAGAACTAAAGGGTGGATTAAAT
>Ga0115846_100653_pt1 | contig 17527 bp, 13 predicted proteins | sample InSIn5gowninarea_2_FD_83860 | JGI IMG/M metagenome (GOLD analysis project Ga0115846, IMG submission 83860)
TGAGATGACATATCTTCAGATTAAATGTGTTAAGGGTTTAGTGAGGCACCTTGAAATCAAGTTCTGAGACTATATGGATTTGGGGTGTAATGGTATTTCCGAATGATCCTTACGTGCTATAACGACAAGCCCTGGGAACATGCTGGGCTATGTTATATTCATTATTGACTCGAAAGACTAGTTAGGAATTTATAGGAAAGAGGATGTTACTAATTTATATTCCAAAGATTACTCTTTGATAACCATGCCTCCCAGGGCTGCGGAGTCATCGTATGTACAAATGCGAATTACATTATGTGTACTATTGCAGGAACCGCGGTACAACTTACAATTCAGTGGGAATCGGAAACTTAGAAGATATGGATTCGATCAATCCATTATGTCACGGCACACATGCAAAAGCAGATTAAATATGCGGACGTGCTGTGAGTCTCTAAAATTAGTTTGAAATGGCTAACCTTTTTCAATTCTCAAGCTAAGACAAGTGTTGGCTTAATATGACCGACATATAATAATGTCGTCACAACTTAAAGTCCAGCTCGATAAATATATTGCGGCATGAACTGTCCATGTCTCTGTCAATGGACGAGCCCGTCTGCAGTTTTACTCAAATATGATTACAAGACTTAGACAACAGCTAGTACAGTAATAGCACTAGTGGTCTCAAGAAAATACCGCTCCAACACACTAACAACGCCCGACTTTTGAATTCAAATATGCTCACAAATCAATAAGACTTTCCTCGACTACTGGCTGCTGCGGCGTATGCTGTGGTGCAGAAGGAAAGGACTCCTGTGGATAAGCGGGCTGATATGCGGGTTGTGTTTCCTGGTACCCCTGTGGCTGTTGGCCGGTTTGCTGAGGTTGTTGCCAGTATGGCTGTTGCTGATATTGCTGAGGTTGTTGGTTGGGCTGTTGACTTGGCTGTTGTACGGGTTGAGATGCTACTGATCCAGGCGTTGCATGAATCGATTGCCTACTATAGTTTGAGGGTTGCTGCAGATTAGGATACGGCGAAGACGTAGGGTCACCTGCGACGCTAGGAGTTTGACGTCCTTGTGCGTGTTGGGCATTGTTGTAGTAGAAAGCTGCATTTGGATCAGCGGCAGGCGTTTCGACTGCTTCAAGAGCTTTGGGGGCCTGGGCCTGATGACTAGGGTGTGTATGTGGATCACTAGGAGCATATCCAGGATATGGGCCAGGCGCTGACGGCGTTTGAGTTTGCCAGCTTTCGGTCCTTTGTATTGGCTGTGGGGGATACTGGCTACCTGGGGCTGTCGGAGCAGAACCTCGCTGGTCATAATTGGCATATTGTGGTTGGGAGGTCTGTGTCGGCTGCGGATAATGCTGCTGAGGGACGTAATGAACAGGTTGCTCGCCGGTGTAAAAGCTTTCAGCAGGACCTGATGCACTTGGCATACTTCTGTGGATCGACGGGTAAGGCCCGGTCGACTGACGCTGTAACGGAAGATTATAGCCACCAATTGTATGCTGGTTGTATGTCTTAGATAGTCTGTCCTCCAACATACGATCGTAATATCGTACTACAGTGGATAGCTTTGAATGTAGATCGAGTAGTGTATCTGATATACATTAGTCACAGGTATGATCAAGCCTGAGTGGTAAAAGAATACTTACCATGCTTGCTCATAGTTTCTCCATACGTGCGTGCTAGTTTAGGCCTGAGTGCCCCGATTGAGTCGTACAGCTCCTGGATCTGTGGTTCTCTCAATATAGTACCGGGAGGTTGAGTTTGCAGTCGATCTACCAGAGTAGCAAATAGGTTGATGTTCTCAGCTTCAACGGGTGAAAGCTCATAGTCATTCTTGGGCAGTGCAAAAGGTGTAGATGACGACGCGGACTGAGTTTGATGTGTCTGCTCTTTCAGTGCTGCTGCGTGTTGCTTCTTTTGTTCCTCCATATCTGCTAGCGATGCAGCAATCGCAGCCTTCAGGTCGTCGTCTTCTTCCTCAACTGGCTTGCTTAAGGAGGTGTTGCCGTTGGTTCTGGGGGCGGTAGCTGTCGTATTAGGAGTAAAACCACTACTCTTAGAGCCTTGAACTTCTTCCAAGCTCATAGCTAGAGCCTTTTTGAGATCTTCGTCAAACACATCATCAACCCGAGCGTCCCGCGGTTGCATGGCTGCCGATGAGCTCCTGTTCTTGTGTGGAAAAGAGCTGACTGTGGGCGTGCGATCCTGACCAACAAGGCCACCTTTTCCAGCTTTGTCGGTAAGTTTTGCATAACAACCATCATCAACCCGCACAGGTTGCAAAATACCCAGGTGCGGTAAAGGCAAAGTCTTTGTAGAACATTGTTGGTCGAAAACATTACCACAGTTGCGGCAGTGATGCTTGCGGTTGGTGAATGTGAACGCAGTCCGACATCGCATACATACGTCAGAATCAACCCATTCTGGGGGTGCGCTGCTATCGATCATGCTACTTGCCACCGTGACTCGCGGAGGAAACTGGAACCCTTCCCTTTGAAGGGACTTGTAGGTTTCATCAATGTACTTGAGTTCGTATCGGTTCTCGGTAGCGGCAGCCCAGGACTGAATGAGCTCGAGGATTTTGCTGCGCACGTCCAAATTGATGGCGGCCGGACCGACTGCATGGAGTAGGGATACCAGATTGTCCATAAACTCTTTCGAGGCGATTTCAACGAGAAAGTGTTGGCCTCCATTCTTGACACATGTATCTGTCAGATTCAGAGCGCTCAATTGCGTATTCGGGTTTTTGTTGCCAATGCGCCGTTTGAGAGAGCGCATAGCTTCTTTGGGCTGAACCGTCTTGGATCTTATGACATCAGAAATCTCGAGGTTAAGTGCAATGTCCTCTCTGAGCGCAAACGAAGAATAGTTAGTCTACGTGTAAATGTTCTTATGAAGGTTTGGTCCCTTACAGACTGCTTCCTGTCGCCCTGTCGATTTGTTCGTCCAAGGCACTGTTGGCCGAGGATGACCACCAACCGCCCATCATCTTGTTTGCTCGTGGTGCTGCGAATAGCTTCGGTGTATCGTTGTTCAGTGTAGATGGACAAACCAGTGCGGGTGTGGAGTGGTAGCAACCGTCTGATCTCTAGTCAAATTTTTGTAATGAATATCTCCGTGATGAGTGGCGTTGGTGGAACTTTGTCAAGGCCGCGTTGTCTGGATCTTGATGATTGCGCGGCAAGAGAAGGCAGCACTGATGAGGCTCATTAAGCATGAATTACAGGGATACTTTCCGCCTGAAGCTAACACTGAGGACCTGCAATGGAGCTCAAGCTTCGGGCACGGCGTCAGTCGCCAGGCTGACTATTGGCGGAGCCATCCAGGCTAGGTTAGATAATAGTGCTAGAGCTTAGCTCGTAGTTCATCAATAGTGGGGTCCACCCCATAAGGACCTCAGTAAATAAGGTGCCAGGTAACAGAAACGGCTCTTACTTGCCGACACCAGTAACTATATGCACGTGGCAGAGACTTCAAAATATTACTGGAAGTATGTCATGCTTTGAACCCAAGACTAGTGTGACTTCAAGTGAATAGGATGGTATAATGAAGCAGCATTCGAATATGGGCAGACAAGAGGACTTTGGTAGCATGCCATCTTTTTACAACGATATCAGAATGACATCGCCCAAGAGACGACCCAAACTGTAGCCTGGACCCTTCACTATTTGCGCCCCCCTGTCGGCTGTGTAGCTGGGAGCTTGGGTAAGGGTGCTGAAGGCGACACATCCCACCTTTCCCGCTTAATATGCCGTATTGGGCTTCAGCCTGCGCACGACGTCAGACAAAACCATATGCAAGCAACTCAAGTCGATACAACGACCTAGATCGAGTATCCAACTTTTTTCGCGACTCGTCCTACCACCAAAACATCGACATGATATAACGGCTATGGCTGCTCATGCCAATGGGTATTCCTCACCTAGCCGTGGCTCAGGTGCAGGTGCAGGTGCAGGCTCAGGCTCAAGCCGAAAGGAGCCATATCCTCACGTCGATGACTTGACCTCCGTCACCGTCGATTTGGACCCCCATACACCATTGCGCAAAGTTCTCGAAGCCGGTGACACTTCTATGCGACAAGCCCTGACGTTCAGCGACTTCGGACGTAAAGACCTGGCCTTGCGCGAATACATCAAGGCCTTCACCATTGCTGTTGAGAAGATACCCAAGCACAAGGACTATCCTTCTGTCAAGAACGACCGCAGTGACTTGGGGCGTTTATACGTCGCTTTGAAGACAAATATAACTAAACACTCGGAGCGTTTCGACAAGATCAAGGCACAGATTAGGGAAGATAATCAAAGAAGTGGCGTGCAGCCTAAGAGTGCCCTGCTTATGAATCTTCCCAACGTACCTACCAACTTGCCGAACCGATCCTCCAAAATCAATGGGACACACTCGAGATCGCAGAGCGTCAATATTGATAATAGTAGTAGTCACCCCTCAAGACACAATAGGAATGGTAGCACCACTTCACCGCACCGCACGAAACCTACCGTTCAGCCAAAACCACAAGCACTTCACGGCAATACGATCAAGCCATTGGCGAACGGTGGCCCTCAAGACCTGGCTAGCAGGTTCGCTCAGTTACGCGTTAGCAAAGATGCTTCGAATATACAGATGGGCCCTTCAGGGCCAAGGGAGATGCCTCGACCGCAAGTGAACAGCTCGGTACCGACAATGCCCAAAATGCCTGATGCTATTTACAGTCCTGCTAGAGGGACGGTCACCAGTGAGGTGGCAAATCTACCATCAAGTACGCCCCGTGGCATGTTTAGCCGTACAAACTCCATAGCTTCAGTTGCACCTGGATCTGCCAGGAATTCTATAGATATCGGAGCACGGCCTACAACAACAGAGCCATTTGTGGCAACGCAAGCACCAGCATCGCCGCGGATACAAATATTGCCAGGCACAACGATCACTCCGGAACAGCTTCGTGAGTACATGCGGAAAGGTGCCAGCGCCGTTCGCTTGCTGCTTATCGATGTTCGCAGCCGCGAAGAGTTTGACGATGGACACATCATGTCACAAAATACCATATGTATAGAGCCTTCTGTTCTCGCGCGTGGGCATATATCAGCCGATGACATTGAAGAAAGTATGGGTATTGCACCAGATGAAGAAATGCGAGCGTTCGAAGATCGTGCCAAGTTCGATCTCGTGGTACTTTATGATGATGACTCTACCTCACTTCCCGGCGGCCCTCAAGGTGATGACCAGGCTACAGCTCTGTTTGTGTTGTACCAAGGTCTTGACCAATTCAACTACGGAAGGGAGCTTAGAAACAAGCCCAAGCTACTGCGCGGTGGTGTTGAAGCCTGGATAGACATTTTTGGCCGACATAGTCTTCAAGAATCCAAAACATCAGCAGCAACAGACGGACAGCCGCGTACAGATCTTCGACGCTTTAGACCAAATCAAAAACGTAGGGCAAGAGCACAAACTAAGCAACTGAGACCTGAAGAGATCAAAGAGTTCGAGAAGAAAATCAAGGAAGACGAAGCAGCTGCCAAATCACCACAGGATTTTGTCAGATCTACGGCAGATTTTCTTCGGCGATATCCTTCAACTTCAGAAATTCAGGAATCGATGGCTGCTCCAGTTGCAGTTCCTCGATCACATTTTGAAACAGACCTCCCACCAGCTCCTCCCGCTCGTCCAGCGCCTTCCGTACCACGAACAAGTTACAGTGGGCTTTCTAGTAAATCCACTGCCAATGACGTGGTGCCAGCTAAAGGGCCTCTGACAGAGGCCACAACGCGTGACCGGCCTACAGGTCTGATTAATCCTCACATGAATTGTTTCGCCAATTCGGCTATTCAAGCTATCTTAGCCTCACCAGGCTTCGCCTCTGAACTCGCAAGGAAGGAATGGGCAGACCAATGGCGTCCTGCAACTCCGACACCGCAGCTTATGTCGAGGATCCTTGGCAACTTAATTGAGTGGCTTGCAGGCAGACAGTTTGAGTCCATGCAGCCAACGACATTCATGGTAAGTGTGTTGTTAGGGACAATCATCATTTTCTTGCATGGCCGCTGACAATTTGGTACAGAAATACTGCCAGTCGATCCATCAAGGCTACCGTTTACCGGGGTCTAACAGACTTTTCAAGTTCGGGGACGGTACTCAACATGATTCATCCGAGTTTTTGTTTGACTTCGTGTTCTCACAGCTGGACAACGAGACAAACCGTAGCCATGATACCAATTTTGTTAATTACTCGCAACCTGGTGAAGATATGAAGAAAGCTGATAAGGAAAAAGCCCGGAGGTTATCTCCATCCGATCTAGCACTGGAGTCTTGGCGACTATACAAATCATTTCATGACACGATCATGACAACATACTGGGGTGTGCTGCACGTTGACAGGAACATCTGTCAGACTTGTGGAGACTCAGTGGACAGTTTTGGTTATTCCAATTACCTAGATCTTGGAATTACTGGTTCAGATACCGATCAGTATTTGTCGTTGAAAGAGCTTCTAGACGAACAATATAATACCAAGGAAATCCGAAGAGCAGACGGTGGGAAGGGTTTTGAATGCGGTACCGAAATAGGCGAATGCCATATGTCTAAAGAGGCGTTCACAAAACTTGCACGGCTGCCACCATTGTTAGCCATTCGCTTCAAGAGGTGGGACTTCAACGGAGCTAAAGTAATGCGAAAGATCAAATTTGATGTCGAGAACCTGGACCTCTCTCGTTATAGTCTCGACCACAACCCCAGTGCGAAAGAAGACGGCTTCGGCAGGTATCTTTACGACCTATATGCTGTCATTACTCATGGAGGAGCTTCGTCGAATGGCGGTCACTACATTGCACATGTCAAGGACAATGGCCCGGAGAAGGACAAGTGGTTCGTGTGCAATGATAAGGATGTGTACAGACGGTACGTCCGCGCGTCAGGGAATAATTCGCCTCTGGAACGGGAATGGTTCGATTGTGCAAATAAGTTCACGCCTTTCATGCTTTTTTATAAGCGTAAAGATCTCTGATTAGTTTTGTGCCACATCTACATAGCGAAGCGAGGTGGGTTTTTGCATCTATGACGGCGTTATAGGGGTCATTAAGCAGAAATAGCAAAGACTATGTTATGTATCTGTTATAATACATAATTCTACAATGTAACACTCGAGATCTTGACGTCCTGCCTATACTTGAACGTTGGGAATGCGATACATGATACAATTGGATGTCACTCCAATCGCTTGGCTTTGTCGATTCTCTTTCAGTTTGTACTCCCCATTTTGGTGAAGCAAAATTTCCTTCAATTATTACAAAGGCTGAATATGATTTCACAAGTATACCGCCAGAAGTAAATGCCACTGCCACTTTCCTGGTTGTGGTTGAATGAATGCAGTGCCTAGCCCTTGAATCCATCCTCAAGCTCTTTGCTGTACTTTTCCTTGAGCGCTCTTCTGTTCACCTTTTGTGTCGCTGTGACAAGGTTCTATCAAAAGGTTAGCATACTGAAGGAGTTTGTGATGAAGCGATTCATATATATATATAATACGAAAGGAACGGAAAGAAACTTACGTTGGTGGGTGTCCATTCGTCGTCAACCAGTACCACATTGCTCACCATCTCCAAACCACCCAGACCTCCCTTCTTGCCAGTTCCAACCAAGTCCTTTAGCACGGCCTCTCTAACCTTCTTGTCGGTATGCATGCTCTTCTCCTCAACACCCAGGCTCTTTGCCAACTCGCCCAAATTCTTCTCGTTCGGGCTGACCAGCGCAATGGCTCTGGGATGCGAGGAGTCTCCGTGCACCATGATATTCCCTACGTATTGGCTTCCTCGGTAGACCGCCTCAACCTTTTCAAGTGCAATATACTCGCCGCCCTGCATCTTGATGAGGTTCTTAACACGATCAATGACCTTAATGTGGCCATTGGAATCAATCTCGCCAATATCACCTGTCTTGAACCAACCGTCCGAGGTGATAGCCTTTTCTGTCTCCTCAGGATTCTCATAGTACTCCTTCAGGACGGGCTTTCCACGGAGTAGGATCTCACCCTGAGGCGGAGTCGTATCCGTGCTGTAGTTCAACTCGGGTAACCCAACCAGCTTGAGCTCCACAGCGCCTGGGACCGGACCGATCGCGTTTGGTGTCCACTGCAATGGGTTACCGAGAGAGCCATTGGCACAGGTCTCGGTCAGACCGTACCCGGAGATCATGGGCGCAACCACCATAGACATGAAATGCTGCGTGCTTTCGGAGATACCAGAAGCTCCGTTGAAGATAAATCTTAGCCGGCCTCCCGTCATTTGGCGCACCTTGCCGAACACGACATCATCCAAAAGCGACGCGCCGGGAAGGCCATAGGAAACCAGTGTAGACTTGACATTGTAGGCGCCCCAAAACAGGGCGTTCGTTAAGGCGCTTGACGAGCTGACTCTTGCCTCAACGCCTTTCTTCACGGTCTCCCAGACTTGAGGAACGCCAACCATAACTGTAGGCCTTAGCTCTTTCATATCACCAGCGCAGTTCCGCATGCTTGAATCAACTAAAGTCCGTGATGACCCGTAGCCCATGGTCGCGCCGATGAAGAGAACCAGATTTTCCAGGCACAGCTCAAAAATATGGGCAAGAGGCAGGTAAGCAAGGACAGTATCCTTATAAGAAACGGATTCTGCCACATTACAATGAAGGCCAGCAATACCAGCAACAATGCCTTCGTGAGTAATTGGTACACCTTTAGGTGGACCGGTCGAGCCTGATGTGTACATGATGCAGTAAAGATCAGTTGGCTTAGGCTGTACGGGAGCTGTTGGGTTTGCTTGTCCCAGCGACCGGAGTTCGGAGAACGAGATAATCTTGAGATGCGGGTGTTGTTCCTTGAACTTTGTGATCTCGGATTCCTCGACTGGCATGTTTGTCTCGTCGTTGTAGATCAAATATTTCACATCCTTGGCCGCTTTCAGGGGACCGGCTGCTGTCTTTAGGAGATGAGGATCAGTGTACATGGCCTTGGCCTTCGTCTGCACCAAAGAATGCTGTACACCGTCTGGGCCCAATGTGTCATATGCCGTGGCTATAGTCAATGACTGCGAGGAGCACGCATGAGAGATAGAGAGCCAGTTTCGGCTCGTTGAGGCGAAAATGTGTAACTTGTCCCCAGGTTCCAAGCCTAGCTTACGAAGTCCTGCTCCGACTTGTAACACCAACTTCATATACTCAGAGTATGTGAGGAATGAAAAGCCGGAGAGCTCAAAATACTGCCATTCCTTGTCTACCTTCTTGGTCTCTCCATCAACTATCTTATCGACCTTCTTGGTCTCCTTGTGCACCTTGACAAGTTTCCGCGAGCCCATGGCGTTCTTGTCAGGGTAGCTTTCTGCACTGTTTTTCAAGAGCTCGAAGATAGTGCTCACATTGGGAGCCGGCTTATCAATGAGACCATCTTTGGCTTTGGCATTCCGGTAAGGTGGCGTTTCACCATCCCTAGCCAACTCACCGGGCGATTGAATTGAGAAAGGCGGTTTCTGGACAAAATGAAGGGGCATCAAGCCCTCCTTCTGTTCTGGCAAGCCCATAATGGTTTCTGTGTATATCGTGATCCGGAGGAGCTACCCGTATAATATATGTGACAGAAGTTTGTGCAAGGCAGGCTTGGCGAAGTTGAGAGACGCGGCAAGCTCGTCAAGATGATGTCACAGGCTTGTCGCAAGGTTTGAAGGTATTCAAGTATAATTGGAGGTATGTGTCCAGATGCGTTGACGCGAAAGCGTTTTCAAGGGCCTTTCTATATACTCAGGGCTGCCCAAAAAAAAAACAGCTTGAATATGTCTTAGATCGACAATGCTAAGAAATTGAAGTTCTGAGGATCTGCATTTACCAAGGCTGGACCAGGGTCTTCGGTGACGTCGGCGCACAGGCTTATACTGACAAGCTAACTACAGGAAGCTAGCGCTCTGTTGAACTCCGACCACTGAGAAGCCAAGCAAACAACGAACTTCAAGCAATGGAGGTATTAGGAAATATCAAAAATCCATGTATCTAGTTCTTTTCGGTGATTTAATTCTCTACTATAACAGGATATTTATCACGTTCAACTCGTCTCGTAGAACAAATCCCATTCAACAGTTGGGCTGACTGTTGCAGGTTTGTGTTGATCATACCGCTTGATCAGCCACTCAGATGCCAGCCAGCACATGAATGAGCCGAGGCATGCCTGTCATGCGCCACAGGAAACGTTGGGCCGATACGACCACGCGCAGTCAAAGTTCTGACTTGACGCTTACGGCTGAGCTGTTCAGGGGTTTGCCATCTGTACTCGTTGTCAACTGAACTATTCAGAGCCAGCTCAAACCAGAAAACACTTTGGATTCGCCAGACTGTGTGGTGAACTCAGATGCGTCGAAATAAGCGCGGGCTTCGTGGCTACCCTTCTGGGGCTGTTGAATCGGGATAACTGACTATTTTGGTCATTCCCTAAAGTATGAGGGCTCAAATGACAGCGAGGTAGACTCAACTACATATCCTGTTGGTGTAATGCGCAAAACTTGCGATCCGGTCTGTTTGAAACCAACTAATATGGCATCTAGTTAAGTAGAGATTGTGCGGACACGTTCAATACTGCGGCAGTGAGTATCTGGTTTACAACAGAGATTTTGAAGCTCTTCAAGATATCGTTCCTTATTCCATTTGATAAAGAACATGAAAAAAGAAACCATTAAAGCAATGACATGGAGCATTGTATAATTATCAATCAACTATAACATCTATGAGGCTATAAGCCCCACCAGACCTCTGTTTGTCATACCTTTAGATAGCTCAACAATCAATAAGCGTTGCCTTGTGAAGATCCCTCAGTTGGCGAGAAACTCCACTCAGGCTCTTGCTCTTTTTGGCTTTCTGTCTGGTTGTAGAGCAGCTTTCCAGTGTAAGACTCAGGCACGTAACTAGTTGCCCAGGAACGTTATCCAGGCGACCAAAATGCCCGTGCAGGCTTATTTATATTGTACCTCGAGTGACTCTTCCGATTTTCTGCACATGGAACTAAAGTACCTTTTGGGAACTTTCAACCGACTTTAAACATGGCAGATCGTAATATATCTAGTTGTCATGTCGAGCGGCTGCCAAGTGTGCCCAGTACGGACCAGTAGAACAATATAGCATCGACCTATAGGAGAGTCTACGACAACTTAAATATTCTTCCTCCACCTGCCTGCCGTCTGCGCCCTTTACACGGGGCTCCCACCTGGTCTTCTGAATATGCCCGCCATCGTTTAGCAAAGCCGAAACCATTATCGTTGCCCACAGAACGCTCCGCTGAAACCATCTAAACACCAAAGAAATTACCCAATAATGTTATCGAGCCACCCGTGATTCCAATTGTTATTAAACGACGCGGCGAGACACTGTTCGATATTCCCGTCAATCTTACACCCAATGCTGACCAGATAATACACAACTTGGGTCCACTACCAACGACGGATCTGCTACTCCTCAGATAGCAAATTGATACCCACCTAGCACGGCGGTGTGTGGGAAGAGATTCGACTGAGAACGGCCTGGAAGATTGGGATGTCTTGGACAAAGATAAGGACTTGCTTCCATTGGTTGGCCAACCCTAATTATGTACACAGAAGAACCATGGAGGCTAAGCTGATGAAAATTGCATTAGTTGGCCAAGATTAGGGTGTTGAGTGGTCAACCATGACGTGGAATCACTAGTGAAGGTTATGACAGGTAATTGGTAGTGCTGCGTTTGACATCTGAAGGATGTGATACATTATATAGTGTTATGACATTCTTGGTGCACCGCATCTGGATGTTGAGAACATAATTTGACGGATCAGCACACATGTGGAAAGTGTCATGAAACTTGTCGAGGCTTATACTAAGGAATGTATAGAATGACAGTTTGTTGGAGGCTACTGAGAACTGAGGATACTCAATACCAACTTGAGCATTGAATTTTCAAGGGCAACGAATCGCTTGGGTGAACGTATATCGGCATGCAAATGTTTCTGCCAGAGACCGAGCGCTAATACCATTCCGTAGACTTCTTTACTTATAGGCAACTACTTGTCGCCAAAGTCATTAGTATTTCGGTTTGCTATGTTGCCCATTCAAATCTTAAGTGTTAATACCTACCGTAAGCTGTATAGTCAATACTAGAAGTCTTTGCATTGCTAGGGGACTATAAAGTAGAACTTATAGAAGTAACTTCTTTTAATTTACACCATCTAAGTAGCTTTATGCTGCGTCACGTCGAGATATATTAGCTCTTTTCCACTTCAACCTTGCTATTAGCGTACCAACTGATTGAAAATAGATATCAAGATTATAAATAAATAAATAAATAAATAAATAAATAAATAAATAAAAGAAAGAAAGAAAGAAGTCTTTTCTCTTACTCGATATTGTGTATACTTGCCAAGCGCCCGCCTATGTGCCGATTTAGCGCCTCAACGCAGTCTAATAAACACGCTAACTTGGTTCAGTTGGTTCTGTACCAGCAATGATTTATTACCAGACGCACTCCGTTTTCTTTGTTTCTCGTCCGAGACAACCAGAATCCCAATAACCATCGGTCTAAAGTATGGGTACTGGACACCCACCGCAGCACTATTGTCGTAACAATCAAAACCACCCAGGCCTCGAGCTGCGGATCGTGAAGTATTTGGGGACATGGTGAGAAATCATAGCAAATCCCGCCATGGGTGCAAGCAGTGCAAGCGAAGAAAAGTGAAGGTGGGTATGCTTCTGGCTAAACTACAATTTGTTGATATTGCGTTGCAGCTGATGATATTCAACAGTGCGACGAGACCTTGCCGCGCTGCAACCACTGCTTACGCCGGCGCGACAAGTGCTCTTATATAGAAGAGTATGGGCATGAGGAAGTAAGGTCACCATTGCCAAATGATACCCGGGTCAACCAATTGCCCCACCAAGACGAGCTGGGCTCGCCCTTAAGCCACGATGTTAGCAGATTATCACAATCTTACCTTGTTGATATGGAACTGATCCATTTCTACATCACCAAAACATACAGCACACTTTGGACCCGGCCTTCCGGCCAACTAGTCTGGCGCGATGTCGTTTTCCAGGAGGCGCTCAAGCAGCCAGCCCTACTGAATGGCATCCTCGCCATTACTGCCATACACAAGATAGTCACTAGTACCACGACCTCTGACTTCAGGATACTGACTCTGACAAAGCAGAGATCAACCCTAGAGGGACTTTTGGCGCTTCTCCCGTCTGTCAATGCCGAAAGTGGTGACGCGATATTTCCTCTGTCGATGATTGTATCGTTCTGGGCTCTTGCCTCGAACAATCTGCCACCTGAGCTTAGTATCTTGTCTACGGATAGAGAATTGCACTTTGCTCCCACCCCGAGTCAAAATCATGCGTTGGCATCTCCTTTGGACCAATTTATCGAGCTCGTCCGCAGAATCCATCCTGTCAATGCCATAGCGCACGAAGCGCGCCATTGGTTGTTACGTGGAAAGTATTCGGAATTCATGCGGACTCCAGAGCTCACCGACCTCCCCGAACTTTCTCAGGAGACGGCCAAGGTACTGGAACAGCTCAAAGCTCACTTTCAAGGAGATGAGAGCCTCTTAGAAATGATAGACTCGCCTTCGTTAATGAGCCTTACGAACCAATTCAGAATGTTACGTTCCGCGGAGTGGTTCGAGTTAATCGTCGGGTGGGCAATCCAGTTGCAGCCGTCATTCATTGACCATCTCAGGAACAGGTGGCCACCCGCCTTGATATTACTGAGCTATTGGGCGGTCTGCTTGCACAGGCCAGATGGTCTATGGTGGGCAAAAGGTTGGTCAAGGGCATTAATTACAGAAATCGACACAATTGTCAAGGGAGAGAAGGCGCAGTTGCTCAGCTGGCCGAAAACATATTTGGATATTAAAGTCCCATGAACAAAGGCGAATAGTTGCTTTTCCACTTCAGTTTGATAGACACGCCAAAACTCTCTAACTTTATCTGGTCCAATGACTTTCTGGTAAATATAAAAAGATCATCTATCAATTGTTATTATCTATGGCCTCTATTGGTACTGAGATTGATATATGAGGGCGGAACATGGCCAATATTCGTGCCCTATTTTCCAAAATCTCGTATTTACAAGGAGATTTCTGATGAAGGACTTCTGTTTTCCTTGACGCCTTTCCTGGGCTCTGGTCTCATGAAAGGAAAGAAGATGGCCGGGTGGAAAACAGTGAGTGCAATGGAAGCTAATATAATCATGCTTCAACACATTAGCCAAGTACAGCTTAAATCGAGGTTATGTACTTACAGGCCATCAAGTATGAGAAATTCCGTCTCGTTTCTCATTCGCGGATTTCCCCATCCGCCAGCCATTTCAGGTAACCTGCACAAAACAAAACCATCATTAGCGTCAACTTCGCTACAGCCTCATGGTTGTTACCACATACCTATAAATGCATCTGATCAAAATAGTCAGATAGGCAAACCCGACAGCGGTTTGAAAGAGGTGTGCTCTTGTTGCCGCTCCCTTTTCTTGTACAGGCAAGTTTGCACTGCCACATCTTCGGTTTCGGAGAAGGCTGATAATATAATCCGTTGCCAGTATCCCGCAGATAATCATAGTGGCCACCTGAAAAGCGATCCCAGCAATAATGATATTGTTTCCTGCACTTAGCAGCTTAGTATTTGTCTTGCCTGCTGACGCCGCTACACCTCCGCCTGCAGCCTGAAGCAAGATCGATCCAATGTCGCAGCACACGAATATCCAGGGATACATGGCGGGCTTGAGCCGAGAAAACTCGGCGCCGTTATGACGGACGGCGTGTTTTAAAGTGAGGTAAACGCCAGCTGCTGTGAATGATGGGCCGATGATAAGGCACACAATTTGCATCTCAAAACCGGGAGTCGTCCATGGATTGTTGTGCATGATCAACCGACCGCCATATCCTACACATTCGAGCAAACAGCCGCAGGCAACAGCAATAGAGTATCCTCGTATCCGCGACCATAATCCGAGAACAACTTGTGCGATGCATAGCAAACCGAAGATTGCGCAGAAGAGCACATTCGCCCAGAGCGTTGGGTAATAGCCGTATGTTGTTGCTTCAACTGGACACGCGGGTGTTACAGACGTGCAATCAGCAAAGCCAGCCATGGTTTCGAGTCACAAAAGATAGATATCACCGCTATATTACAGACGAAGGAGCAATGGAAAAGGCGTACATGTCAACTCTTGTATATAATGTGTTTTGACGGTTGGCTCGGGATCGTTGCTACACAGCGAGGCCCAGATTAACTATGTCTACGGACCCCAAAGCGAGGAGTTTAACCCGGTATGGTTAAGTGTGCGAGTACGAGTCGTGAAATGACATAGAGTGTCCGTATAGTCTTAGAATAGGCCCCACTTATGGCGATAGTTAAGCTGCTTTGAGTAAGGTGTGCGAGGTTCGCGAGGGCATATTTGGGTGATACGGATCATGGTTTTTTTGAGCCAAGCAGTCTTTGTTTCAGTTGTTCGTAGCGGACACTTTGACCTGAATGCTCATCGAATTCGCGTCCATGTAGTAGGACACGCACGTCATAACGTCTGCAAACTGAAAGAGCGGTTTTCTCTGAGCGAATCCGGATTTTATGGGTAATTGTGACTTGTAAGTTCCAGGTAGGCGTAACACTCTCGTGGATTACCTTCTAAGAACATGATGTAATGTGCTAGAAACACGATACTCCATACTAGAAGGCATTATCACTCGTTGCAAGGATATGCCTTCCAATTGTCAGAGTATAAAGAGCTGTTATGTTAAGTTCTTTGACGCTGAACCTGACGTGGGTTTAGCAGCCGCCTACCGCGTTGTGGTGGGGTCGATTGTTTTTCCGGGCCGCCAAAATCTTGGGGAGACGGACCCGCAGAAATTCGAGAATTTGGGAGACCCTAGCAGAAGCACAGGCAGACGGAGGGGCAGAGTAAACAGCTGCTGAACACCACCCTCCCGAATCTGGTTTCCGTTGGTTATTTCGAGTTGAGGATTCATATTCCCAGATCGCACTTAGCAGCCGAGCTCTTGCGAGCAAGAAATCCTCCAAGATGTCTTTGAGTATGTTCTCCTGTCTGCCCCGCCATGCTCTATACTCGTGCTAATCGAAAGCTTAGATCTTGACCTCAACAATGGTACGCTATTATTATTTTTAAGAGGTTAAACTTCAAAACAGAGAAGAATTGCTAACAGAAACAGCTCATGTTATGAAGGATGAGCAAGGGCGACCTTTCATTGTAGTCAGAGAGTGAGCTATCCTTCTTGTTACAGTTCTCATATAAGCCACCTCTAACAGCTCTCTTTTCTAGTCAGGGCAAGAAGAAGCGCCAGTATGGCAACGAAGCCGTCAAATCGCACATCCTTGCCGCCCGAACAGTCGCAAACCTCGTCAAGACATCTCTAGGCCCCCGAGGTCTCGACAAGATTCTCATTTCTCCTGACGGCGATATCACAGTCACCAACGATGGCGCAACTATCCTCCAGCAAATGGAGATTTCAAATCACGTAGCGAAGCTTTTGGTAGAACTTTCAAAGTCGCAAGATGACGAGATTGGTGATGGTACAACTGGTGTCGTTGTCTTGGCAGGTGCTCTGCTCGAGCAGGCTGCCGAGCTCATCGATAAGGGCATCCACCCCATCCGAATTGCAGACGGTTACGACCAAGCCTGCGACATTGCAGTGGCTGAGCTAGACAACATTGCAGACACTATCGAATTCAGCAAAACAAATACAGAGAACCTGATCAAGGTGGCACGGACGAGTTTGGGAAGTAAGATTGTTTCCAAGGCACACGACCAATTTGCCCACATGGCTGTCGATGCCGTCCTCTCTGTTGCCGACCTCGAGCGGAAAGACGTTGACTTTGAACTGATCAAGGTTGACGGTAAGGTGGGAGGCTCGCTGGAGGACTCTATTTTGGTCAAGGGTGTTATTGTTGACAAGGACTTTTCTCACCCACAAATGCCCTCCGAGGTTAGAGACGCCAAGATCGCCATTCTAACGTGCGCCTTTGAGCCCCCGAAGCCTAAGACCAAGCACAAGCTCGAGATTACATCCGTGGAGGAGTACAAGAAGCTACAGAACTACGAGCGTGAGAAGTTCATCGAGATGATCCAGCAAATCAAGGATGCTGGTGCAAACCTTGCCATCTGTCAATGGGGTTTTGATGATGAGGCCAATCACTTGCTTCTCCAGAACGATCTGCCCGCTGTAAGATGGGTTGGTGGCCCCGAGATTGAACTTATTGCCATCGCTACAAACGGAAGAATCGTGCCCCGGTTCGAGGACTTGAAGCCCGAGAAACTTGGTTCCGCCGGTATTGTGCGAGAGATGACGTTTGGTACTACAAGGGAGAAGATGTTGGTCATTGAAGAGTGTGCAAACACGAGAGCTGTCACTGCTTTCCTCAGGGGCAGCAACAAAATGGCTGGCGGATGGGGAAATCCGCGAATGAGAAACGAGACGGAATTTCTCATACTTGATGGCCTGTAAGTACATAACCTCGATTTAAGCTGTACTTGGCTAATGTGTTGAAGCATGATTA
>Ga0115846_100654_pt1 | contig 17500 bp, 15 predicted proteins | sample InSIn5gowninarea_2_FD_83860 | JGI IMG/M metagenome (GOLD analysis project Ga0115846, IMG submission 83860)
TCTGATTTTTCCTAGGGATAATTTGGCACAGTACTTGACTGCTCCAACTGTCCACAAGAATCATCGGGTTTGTGAACGAATCTGGGGTTTTGGTGATGCTGAATGTACACGATATAGATGCTTGGCAACACCCTGGTAGGCTTAGGATATCTCCTGTCACATCCAAAGATGCCTAGCTCAAGGTCTTCACTAACGTTCCCAAGGATACGATACTGATTTCTCTTTATACCTCTACCAAGCATCTTTTTTGTTCCAGTGACTTGGGAACAAAACCGTCTGCTCGACAATCTCGGCCGACGAGGGGAACAAGCTCCGTACTGGGACACCAAAGAGTATGCCATGGACGAGGGTCAACTCAAACTTGACCTTTATATCAGTACTACTAGTTCGTGTGCGAACGATAATAGCAATATGATGCTTATCGACCGGGTAATACCCTCACATCGAGACGATATTACGGATGGTTAGTCCACATCAAGAACCTGCCGGCAATTCATAAGTGGTCGTACGGAATGAGTTGCTAGGATTCGGAAGTGAGTTCAATCAAATAAACTGTCACTAAACCGACATGGACAGTCAAGAGAGTATTTACACGAAGGATGTGATTACGAGACTGAAGTAGTGGGTCTCGCTTATTGAAGGCCATTACGTTCATCAATACCGTGAATCTGACTTCGACATGAATTTGAATTTACCAGTGCTACGTATCTGCATGAAAGGTGGTCGATATATGAGGTACAGCGATCATCTACCATGGATACTAAGAGCCACTCGTGCCTCTTCAGAGAAATGGGACTCAATTGATCCATTATCCAACTGAGTTCAACACACAGGCAATTTGTACTCCCGAAAGACCAGCTGGTGAGGTGGATCTGATTAATTTGGATGAGGACCAGAGCCACTCTTAGACCTTCGAAGGTCTATATATTCTCCAGCTTCTTTGCTTCCAGATTTACACTCCTTCCTTCCACTTCGACCATCAATCTAGACCGTCAGCAGAACCAGCCCTCCATCGACCACTCCAACATGTACCTACACTATTGAATGTACGCCACGATGCCTAAAATTACAACAAGTACGAGTGGTAGGAAGAGACACAGAACGTTTGGCAAACGTCTTCGGGGCGTGAAACGCATCGACGATGGGCCATTCCACCCGGGCACGTTTCCAGTCCACTTGAGAGATCAAATCATCCAACACCGCGACAACGATACCGAGCATAGCTTCGCTGTTCCTTTATGGAATTCAGGACCTAGAAAATCACTTTTTCTTGACGACGGACAAGATTGCAAATGGGTTGCAGACGAGACCAAGGAACAGCTCGATGTGTCAAGGTGGACATTTAGTCGAGAGCGTAAAGACCTCCAGATTCTTGTAGCTCAGTCTCTCAACGGTTTGTTTAACAAAGGACAAGCCTGCATTATCGTTAGTGATAAAGGTTGGGTCAATCGCGAGGAAGACGGCACACTGTGGCGAGCAATAAAGTGGCGAGTTTGGCAGCCCGGAATGCAAAATCGGACAAGACCTACCACAGTCCTGCGTATGGTCAAAAAAGCAGACAAGCCAGAGTTGGATACAACGATGTTTCCACTGGACACAGATCCTCGAGCTTCGGGCATGCCTCCAATTCCAGGAGACGACGACGACGACGACTTTGAAGCTTCTTTAGAATCCGATTCAGAGATAGAAAAGACAAAAGTATACAAGTCACGCTCCAAAAGACGTACGACTGGCTCAACCTTTATCGGGACGGATATCTCTAACCCCTCGACGCCTCTACCTTTCGAAACGGACTCGCCTGATAAGGGTTCAGCATCGGATCCTATTAAGGTCGAGGATGCAACAGTACTAGTAAGCTCCGAGATGCGCGGTATAGACAACACAGTTCAAGTTTCAAATCGCTCAAGATCAGAGAGTGAAGAGACAGAATGTACGGAATTTTCTATTGAGAAGGATCCGACATCCTCCGCCTATAACAACGATGCTATGAATAATCTAAATTTCCATCCGCGGCAAGCCAGATCGCAGCCACAGGTCAGTCTTATCGTCCGTCTACGACTTGGAAAGAGCCTTCTGCTGACACTAGGCCAACCAGTGCGGTATGCTGTAAGTGGAACACGAAGCTTAGAACGAAAAGCTCGGCCGGCCTCAGACCAATCAAACCCATCTCCAGATACAGCAACGATGACTCGTGTACACTTTCAAGATGCTGCTAAGGAGATTGTTGAGACAAAGCTATTCCAGCAGTGTGACAATCCTCGAAAATTGATTGACCGGGCTATCGCTGCAGAGATCGCAACAACAAAGACAACCCTGCTCACGGTACAAGTTGGAATAGCTGGAACTCCTCACGAAGTGTATGTCGATGATGTTGATGATTTTTACAAGAGAGTTGTCGCACCGTTGAACGAATTAGGACCTGGTGTAGAGAAAGTTATCTTTGTTTGGTTGTTCCGATGAAGGCAGTGGCATGAGGAAGCCTCCAAACAATAGGGAAGTTATGCCAGGTATAGATACCTAGCTTCTAATCTGCTGAAGTTTTTTCAATGATTATGATACGACGGGCGTGGAGGATCAAATTCCTCAACTGAGTCTTGGTGAAGGGCTCTGATGTGTGCATTTGCCAATATCGAAAGGGGTGGCTAGCTACGTAGTAAAACATAAAGTGATTTTCTTCGACAAGCACCTCCAATTCGTGTTGTTGCGTGCCGTTGAGGATGGATATTTATTGAAAGCATGAAGGCCAGCACTCGATTCGCCAGTTATACAATCTCATGTTTTCAGGGGTGCTTGCATGTTAATGCCCCAGGCACAAGTTGCTGTTCTGCTACCTACCAACGAGGTAAGCACATGTCATGTCTTGGCAGGTGCTCGACCGGGAACGCGATGGTTGCCGGCATATCCTCGTAACATCAGTCACTACTTCACATAATCATCAAATACTACAAGACGACTACAAAGCTGCACTAACTATCAGTCTAGTCTGACCCCATAGAATCTCTCCCAAGATTCCCAGCATTACCGGCTCTAACAATCAACGCAATACATCGGCTCTTCCCGAATCTGAAGCCAGCTTTAACTCGTCCTTGTACGTCTTGGAATTGGTTTACGCCCGATCAAGGTTCAAGTATATCCCATGGTTTCCAAGCACTTGTCGACCAGATCTGAACCGACCACTAGTCGTAAGTTGAACAGCTTACTAAGTCAACGTGAGGTTATGCTCCTGGTCATTGCGCCATCGTGACATTAATGTCTTGAGGGTTCCCGTTGGGGGGTGCGTGTGAACGCGCGGCCCTTCTATCGCACAGCCATGCCATTCAGTATGTCTGCAATGGCAGCTGATGCCGAAGATACTGACAGTACCGACAAATTCACTTCGGGGGTGCAGATCTTCAACTCTAATCCATTTAGCTTCTCTCCTAAGAATCAGCGGTTTGAGGAGAGAAATGGTACGAGTGAACAGCATGAAGAACTCGAAGTTGTGGATGAAAGCCAGCAATATGGCCCAGACGAGGACGTGATCAATGTGTACACAGGTAATTCTTGACCCCGTTACCTTTTTGACATAAACGAGTATACTTTCATCGGTCAGCCACTTACTAGTCGACTAGCTTATCCGCCTCCGGCTTCCGAAACACAGGCATCGAAGCCTTCCCCTTCCGTCTTCATCGACGACGATATCCCGGACTACATGCGCGACTATAGTCCCACTAGCGAAAGTGAGCTGGAAGATATTCCCGCCATCAAACCAAAGTTCTATCTTGAATCCGATATATCAAAGTCTGAGATTGCCACCAAAAATACCACGATGATGGATAGTCCCACTGCACTTGCGGACTTTGGACACGCGGTGCGCTGCACAAAATGCATCGCTCAACATCGAGGCTGTGACCGCGCTTTGCCCTTCTGCGGTCGATGTACAACGCCATCGGAATGTGTATATCCGAATTCTCGAAGCGGATCAAGACAACGAGCGGAATCAAAAACCAACTCGCTGGAACTCTCTGAGCGAAAGGCCATCGATCAGATTCAACCACTCAATATGAGGTCGAATCAGGAGAATCTCATTCAGTCCAAGCTTCCTCCGTCTATGAAGGATATCGTATGGAAGGATGGCGAAGAATCGCAAAGCCAGAGGCAATGTCCACGAGCAATCATCGAGTTGGTTGCTAGATACCTCGGTGACTTTACAAGTAAAGTTATTGCTACACCTTGGCCTAATCAGAAGGGATGTTTCTATGATATGGGACGAGAAGTAATCTACATTGATGATCAAATACCATACCCTCGAGACATTCCTGTGGCACGATATCTTTATGGTGGTACTAAGCAATTCTTCATTGCTTGGTTGTCAGGGAAGGATACATCGAGCTCCTGGGCCCCACACGTGGTCATTTATTTAAACAAGGGCCAGACCAACGCTATTGTCAACTACAAGGAGAGAAGGTGGAGGACAGTATACTGGAAGACTTGGGAGCCGTCAAAGATCCACACCCAGCGCACAGTCCTGAGACTGATCGAGGACAAACCGCCCAAGACAGGTACTGCCGCACTGAGTGGCCCGAAAGCCGCGAGTCCCAAGAATTCTACGTCCAGCACGGACTTGGCAGTGGATGGCACACCAGTCGAACATGGCAATGATCACGACACCATCCGTCTGCGTTTATCCGTCTCAGAAAAAGCAAAGCGGCGAACGGATGACATAGAACCAATACAGGATTTGGCGCATAATACGAAGAGACAGAAGCCTTCTGACACAGGTTACATGTCATTGGGGCTGAGAAGAGATCGTGGAACACACGGACGATTTTCAACTGTACAGTCCCAATCTTCTCGAGCTCCCATCAACCCACAAGATCTAGCAAGTGGTCGAAGCTCATGCCCACCATCCCGACCCAAAGCTAATTATACTACGAGTGATACCAAATATTGTTCTAATACGGTTGTCGTCTTCGAGGATGGTTCTGGAACGCCGATGGGCACCTACCCTTTCAGTGAGTGTGATAATGCACAAAAACTCTTCGACGTGGCATGTGTCAGCCAGATTGCCCAGGTTGAACCTCCTGCAACACGACTTCTTAAAGTTAGGTTTGGGGACGGGACGCAGGGGCGTATACGACCTGATAATAACGACGACTTCGACAGCTCGATCAGCTCCCCTCTCGGAGTACTCACCAAAAAAGGGAAGAATTCGACTATTACGATCATTGTCAGTCCGTATCTGTAGCAATATCTGTTGAAACAGAAACTCACGCTCGCCGAGTTAAGCTCGCCACCGAATTGTTTCGCAACGGGTGCTGCAGATACCGCTGACGAGAGCACAAGAATATTCACCGTTTTCATGAGAACAAGAAACAGGAAGACTAATACTTTGTGATCATGAAGATGGTGACTGGAGCAAGGTGCTTCCGCAGAAGGAGTTACGGGGCAAAAGAGATATCCATGTAAAATGTTTGACGATGCCAGTCAAACCTCTACAGAATTGGCTTTCGTGAGCATAGGTGTATCAGCTTTGGTTCGTCGTGTATGATGTCTTGTGATTTGAAATGGACCTGCAAATATACCTTTATTCGTGAGCTGCTGACTGAACATACTATCTCGCAAACACATGGGAAGCGCTGCTAGGGATACTACGGTCCCTGCTAACGAAGAGAAAATGACGCAGTCAGATTGCCCAATATATTGTTATTGGTGTATTACACAACCCTTTCCGTCTTGGCGAAAGATAAATAAAAGGCTCCAGTCACTCACGACGTTCGGTGTGTCACGGACGCTCTTCACAAGCTCACTATGGTGACACGTAGGTGTCTTATGTGAGATAAAATTGATGCAACGACTAGATAGTCTGCAACATGATCACTTTTAGGTGAAGAGTGCCCTTCCTCCCTTTTCATTCTCTTTACACTCACACTGACTCCATGTACTGTACCGAAATAGTATGAAATGAACCATTCAAGTGGCCCATCTTCACACAAGACAAATGCTCCTTTACGCTTCCACTTTAACAACCAGCCTGGTTTAGAACGTAATATGTTCCATCTGAACGATGCTTACGAGGAACTAGAATTCCGGTCGTTCTTGCCAATGCGTTATAACATGTCACCACGCACAATAGGCCCTTGCCTCGCAATGGCAAATCTTGTTTTGTGCCCTGCTACTACTGTAGTTGGGAAGACCAACTGCTCGCCGTTGTTGGCAAGATGTGTTTGCTCACAGCAAACAATATCATCAAATTGCATCACCCCGTTCTGCATGATTTCAGGATTGCAACCTGGACGAGATACTCGGTACGCAACTAAAGGATATTCCCTAAATGAGGAGTATGAGTTCGCCCACGCAAGAGTTGTTCAAGCCCACAGCTGTATCTGCCTCGATGTTTGTAAGCGACGACTCTGACTCACGAAGCATGTCTCTCGAAAGCTCCGGCGGCGACATCCCAAGCACTTTGAATCCTGCTGCCAGACCTTCAGGTAAGCAGTTCTATGTACCTCATCGCCCGTTCTATCACACATATGCTTGAACTTCGAGTACTAAGTGTTTCGACCGTGCAGGACCCGAATGCAACGGCATGCAGGACCGCAGACTGTCATCTGGTCGACTCTGCATGTCTCATGACGGTGCAAACCCACGAGCCGCTCAAACCTTCCCACATGTTCGACCATGTTCTTCAGAATCCCCAAAATCTAGTCGACACACCGATGTGCCTCGCAATTCACCAATTATGCTTAAGAACATCGAACACATGGATGGACCGATGTGTCAACTGCCTCAGAACTTGAGAGAGCAGCTTTTGGCCCATATCTTGAAAGGGCACAATGCCGATTTTGCTAATTGGTCGTGGGAGAGTTCATCAAATCTTCCTTATGCCCGTCGAGAGTTTAGACTCGAGAAAACTGGCCAGAAATTCGACATCAGCAGGTTCTACTACGGCCGGAAAAAATGCCAAATAATCATCGCCCATCTGCCTGTTGCTGGCACAGATGCACCAGAGTCATGCGTCCTTGTCAGACGTGATAAGGTTTGGACACCAGTCGAAGAGGATGGCACATCATATTCTCGTGTACTATGTCGTGTGGAAGGCCAACCATGCTAATCCGTGTGCAAACGCGGTGACTATGTACTGCTTAGCAGAAAGAGCAGATATAGACCAAGAGACGTCCTACAGCGAGCAATCAGACGAAGCTGATTCCGAGGCTTCATTCAGCAGTGTATTCGAGGCTCGAAGCAGGAGTAAAATATTCAGTACACATGTCAAGAGGAAGCGTCCGTTGGAGGCGAAGGCCTGCGACTCATCCGATGATGACATTCATTTGACACAACGTCCAAGACCACCCCGTGATGTCCAGATGCACAACTTACTGCCACAGCCTCCACAAAGTGTGGGTATCGTAGATTCGTGTGAAGAGCACACTGAGTATTCTGACCAAGGAGATCGCAAGGGTGATCTCGAGGCGAAATTTGACGGGCTTCAGGAACTCGGCTTGTCAAAAACGACCGCTTGTGAAGTTTCTTCCAAGTACTCGTATGTGAACCTTTCTGCGGTTGAGAGCTCCATCTTAGGTTCAGAAACGGCTGTACAATGTCACAGCAAGCACTCATCGACTTCACATTCAGCAAAGAAATATTCCCATCTGAGCTTGAAGTATTCAAGTGCCGTAACCACAATAAGCCCTGGCATTTCCGAACGTTTAGTACATGTCACATTCATCGATAGGCACGACAATATCACGAGGAGTATGCCATTCTCTGAATGCGGGAACTCTCGAGATCTCCGAATGGCCTCGCTTGCAGCAGGTCCTGAAAACATCAAACGTCAGATGTTCAAAGTCAGGATTGGAAAATATGGCAAAGAGCGCTTCGTTCGTAAACTCAACGAAGCAGATTTCGTGGCATGTGTCTTGGAACCGCTTCGAGCGCTCCAAGCAACACGAAACGACAGCACGACAAGCGGCTCCTTGACTATCTTTGTCTCTGGTCTGGACGATGCAGATATGTAAACAGTGACCATTTCCATGAAGCGACCATTGTTACTCATGATGGAAGATGCACGTTCTGGATCGATGATAGCAATTAGTAATGGTGGACGTATGACCACACCTAGAAAGTTGATCAACGAGACTTTCGATGATCAAGTCATCTTCCATGGAGACATACATTCATTATGCTGCAATGTCTAAAGTGAGTAGAGACCGTGGACACAGGTTGATGCGTACTGCTTCGAGAAAAGAACAAAAGCACCGTCAAAACCAACAGATATGAATCTCTCTTGACCAGTTGCTGGACATTGCCCTCACGGCAGAATGAGTTCTATGAATTCGAAAATTCTAATATCCGAAGCGATGTCACCACACTAGTTGAGGGCAACGGGGACGGAGAGTTAAAACGGTCGGGTTTCTCAGTTGATTGACGTGTAAAGGTGGTAGATTCGATGTGAATTTCAACGACTCTTGAAAACTCCTAACAATATTTGCTTGCTGCTAGTAACAAATACCATAACTCTTGGTCCTGCATTCACTATCTCCGGACGTTGGGCGTGACACCTGCCGCATCAGGTTGACCTAGTTTCCTCACTCGAAGTCCAGGACTGACTACTGACAATGGCCAACCTCTTTGCTAACAATCGACTGAACAATAGACAGCTTTACAGCTTCTTCATCCGGTGCGGATGGCTCGAATATCCAGATAGGCAGCTGCCGCACGTGTAGAGACACACACGCCGTGCTCGATGAGTGATGTACGATTGAGGTGATTTCTCAAAGACCAACCTGTCGCAAGCGGAATATGTCTGGAGGCTTGTGTATAAAACCCTTCTGACCGAGGGTGCCGAGCCTGAGCTCATCGGAAGTCGTTTGCGATAGGATCCAGTGTGTCTGCAATGCTTCCAACCAGGTTTCAATTTTCATACTCAAACAAGTCGATTCAAGCTCAACCATGGCTCGAATAGACTCGACTCGGCCGTCTCACACTGCTGGCAGCACTGTGACTTCTCCTCCTCCTCCTCTTCTCAACAACAACAGTCTCTTGACGACCACCTCCGCCACCACCAGCAGCACGGTTCTGTAGTGAATTAAATAGGTACAACAACAGAATGGTCCCGAAGAAGGTACCGACGATAGCACCAGCGAGCGTGCCACCGCTGTAGTAGCCCGCGCAGGATGATGTTCCGGTCGTGCCGACGGTTTGTATTGACTGGCGGGCAGTGAGAATTCGTGTTGGAGGGTAGGGAGACTACAGAGGCGGTCAGGTCAGCGCATTGTTCGGCGACTGTTCTGCCGCAACACAGTCACGCGTCTGTTGCTTACCATTCTTTGATTTTCAACGTGTCCTTTGCTGTTGTTCGGGCAGATATGGTGTGCTCGCAGCACTGTACAACAAGTTACTACCAAGTTGTAGACTGCTGGGTTTGTTGTCCGATTATCGCACCAATGTGCCAGATAAAGTCTCACTTGAAAAGAAGTAGGCGCTCGCAACGGAGAAGATGCAATGTGAAGGACAGAGAGAATAGAGAGCGGAAAGCGAGACAACAAGCAAAACGAAATGTATCAATACACGAAGCGCACGGAAAATCGAGAGGCTGTACTAAGGCATCAACTCATTCACCTTCATGTTGGTCCAACAGCGTGTCGAGGAATAACATCCCGCTTTTTTACTCATATACGTCAGAAACATGCAAGATACGAGATGGCTGGTGTGCAGTGAGTGAGCGGCTCCCGTTGCGGCCGACGTGTAAGGTTACAGGGATTGATGTGGGAGGCAGGTAAGGTTCCAATATGCACGAGGTTGGAGCTTGGAGAGGCTCGGCGGCGGTCCGGAGCTAACTGTAAATCGAGTAGAGTAAACGCTAATTGTTAACGCTGGCTGGTGATAACAAGAAGCTTTTAGATGCTGTATGTTAAAGTATATGTAGGTACAGCACATAGTACAGCAGCGTTCAGAGCTGCATGTTCTACAGAGGAGGAATTGATTCTTGACTGATTATTGAGATGTGATTCATGAGTAGGTATTTAGAGGATCAGGTAAGTTTCGCGGAGGAAGCCTTGAATTCTAGATTCGTGAACACTAAATCATATCATGTCCCGCAAGCCTCTCTCTTTCAATAGATGGCCTTCTGTGTGTGAGTTAAAGGAGGTTGCATTACTCCTTCCATGCTGCCATTCTCCTGACTGAACTGTGAAGCAGCCCCCATAAATCGGTAACTTGAGCAACACCAATCCGCCTAAGGTAGTTACCTGCTCGAATTCGAGATAATGGTGCCTCCTCCTCCTCTATCTGTTGCTCACGTGCGCTGCTTTGCACAGCGAACTCCGAAGAGTGGCGCGCGTCCCCTGCCCATATAACCATCAAGCGACCACTAGTCCTGCCTCTGCCTCTTCGGCCCATGCCCCCAATCTCCACCATTCATATTCATATTCATGCCCTGATTCCCGCCCTGTCCAAACATAGCAGGATTGAATTGTGCGTTTGCAAAGCCTTGCGGCCCCATCCCCGCCACCATCGGGTTCATGCCCATCATCCCCATACCTATACCCATGCCGTTCATGCCCATTGGCATCATTGGCGCACTACCACCCATACCCATACCCATGACGTTATTTGCGCCTCCTCCTCTTCCACCACCTCTCATGCCCATTCCTCCACCGCGCATATTGTTGTTCATCATACCTCCTCCTCTGCCGCCGAAGCCGCCGCCTGCGAAGTTGTTCATCATTTGCATGTTTGGTTGGAAGTTGTGGTTGTTGTTGAAGCCTGCGTTGCCGGCGTTCATTGGTCCTGAGAAATTGCGGTTGTTGTTGTAGTTATTCTGATTTTGGTTGTGGTTGTGGTTCTGATTTTGATAGCCTCCGCCGCCTCTCGAGTTGTATCCTCCTCGCCCTCTGTAGCCACTTCCTCTGTAGTTTTCGTGCTGTGGGGGCGCAGAGTAGGGCGTTGATCCCGCTCGTTGCGATCTATCTTCCTTTGCTCGTGCAGGCGCATCTTTAGGTAATGTTTTGAATGGATTGTTCGACGCGGCTATGAATGCCACGGTGAATTTTCGAGCATTGTTTGATTCGCTTGCCAGTGCCTCGATCTTATGTTTCAGCGCAGTTGAGGCTTGGGGTGATGTGAACTCGATATACGCTTGTCCTTTGCTCTTACCATTGACCTTGTGCTCACTGAATGTGATGTCTTTCAATTCATCTTCGGCGCCTGCATCGTTCGTCCAATCTCGAAGGTCGTCCTCTGTTGTCCACCAGTGTAGATCAGATATCATCAGCGCATTCGTAGCTCCTGCATCTATTCTTCGTTCGTCGGACTCGCCTTTTCGTTTTATGCCCTGCTGTACCAAGCTCTTAGGTCTAATGTCCTCACTGTCTTCTCGTTTGAGATCTTCTTGTTTCACGCTCGTCGATGCTGTAGCGGCTGTGGAGAGCCCTTCCGAGTCTTGCTTCAGCTTCGTCTCGGTAGACGGTTTCGAGCTTTCCTGCTCCTTCTTTACTTTCTTCTCGTTCTCCTCTTTGATGTATGCCTTGCTGTCGTCATCCATGCCTTCGCCGTCTCCATAAATATCGATGTCAAAGTTGTCGTCGTCAACCATTGTTGCGCAAAGTGATAGGATTGCTGTAGTAATTAGCTGGGCTCAGCTGCCTGCAGTAAGCTGGTATCAGGTCGTTGGTTAGGAGGAAGGATGACGAAGACGTGGTTTGGATTGTCCTGCTTGAAGTGTCTCTATGCACAAGATGGTCTCCAGTAATAGTACAAATTTGAACCTGACAGCCCTGAAATCAGCCCTGAGATACATGAGGATAAGGCGGGTTCATCTGCAGACATATCTGCTTGCCGCGAATCCTTCCCCATAGATGGACGAACAATATGCCTCCTGAGATAATACATACAGTGTTCAAGTAGTGCTGCAGCGCGTAGCCAGTCACTTGTAAAAGAACTTATTATGTAGACAAAAGCAAAAAATAAACCCAATGTTGATACAATGCAAGAACGTCCAATGCCAAAATAGAACTCCTGGTTTGTTTGTTCTTGAATAACCAGCGCACCAGAACAAATCGCGTACACAATCTCGGAGTCGGGGTTAGAGATACAGGGGTATCGTCGTTCAGAAAGGTCCGTATAAGTGACAGAAGTATTTCTGTGCAATAAGGCCGATAAAGTTGTCAATGACAGCGCGGTTCACTGCAATTCCTTGAATAAGAAGATCTGTCGATGCAATGAGTGTACTTGGTACGTCGACGAGATACATAGACGATCCCTGACGGAAAGGCGCAGTGTCACGGGAAGTCGCGACAGCCGAACCCGAAATTTACCCATTCGACATGGGCTCAAACGGCACTTTCCAAGAAATCAGCATGGCCGGCACATAGCTTCATTCACATCAGAGGCCGGCCACTCTGAAGCCATCTAACCTTCCTTCCACCACGCTCCTCTGATTTCGATTCACGGGTAAAGCGAAACATAGTCCAGGCTCCATCAGAGCGTGTTCCCAATGGATCCAAACAGCAATGAACCATCCACCCCAACACCAGGCAATGCCCTAAGCGAACTTCCAAGCAAAATCGCCAACATAAACGCAACCATCACGGTAAACAGGATCCACGACGAGACAGCCCACACAATCTCACACGCCATTCCCGACCATCATGACCCATCATCGTCCTCAATCTCCATCAACGACCAGCTCCACCACCAACAACACCTAACACCCCTACCCCTCTCAGCAACCATCACATCAACAGACGACGTCCCCGTCGACCCAGCCCTATCCAACACCCCCAGCCCCAAACCCCCCACCATCTCCCCAACCACCCCCCTCCCCGCCGCCCCCGGCACCGCCTCCCGCAAACGCAAAATCGAACTAATCGACGCCTTCGAAGAATTCCGCGCCGAATCGCCCGACGCCAACGGCGGCGCCGGCAACCCATCATCCTCAACATCAAAAGGTAAATCCACGCACCGCACGCTCCAACCCTTCAAAAAGGGCAAACACCACTCGATCATCGAGATCAAAATCCTCCGCGCGATCTCGCAATTCGTCGCCGATTTCGACCTCAATGTCAAACAGTGCGAGATAGACGAGTACCTGGGTTTCAAGCAGCGCACTAGTAGGCGAGCTCGCACGACCAAGACGAAATCTGAACTCGTTCTTGAGGGGAAGCTGGAGAGGCATCCGAGAGCGGATAATGCGAGGAAGGATCTGAAGGAGAAGAAACGGCGTGAAGCGGCGGAGGGCGCTGCTGCTGCTGTCGGAGATGGTGCTGGAGCTGAGACTAAGGATGGACCGACTATGTACGAGGACGTCGATGTGGCGGGAGGACCGGAAGTTGATGCCGATATTGACGCTGACGCCGATGCCGATGTTGATGCTCAAGTTCACGGCGGCCCAGAAGCTCACCACACGGAAGAGGATTACCAGACTTTGAGGGCTTTGTTTGAACCACAGCCTGTTTGAGATTAGACTCGTGCACCGTGGTATGGAGGACGTACTTGTTTGGTTTATTGTATCCGTAATGCTCAAAATAGCTGTCTCTTTTACCTCAAAAATCGTTTCACGTCAGAATACACATGCCCACCATCCACGATCCTCGCCAAAGCACGTGTACCGTACTACCTTAGATGAATGAATAGACATAAGACTAGTATACTAGCACACGCACTCCGTGATCAACCGCATGTCTAAGCAAGTTCCAGTACAAGAATGTACTATGGGTATGTATTCAGTCGGCTTAAAATGAAGGCAAGACCATTATCTACCCACTCCTAATGCAAGCATCGTGTTCGTCATACGGATTGGCACAAGTAAAGCAATGAGAGTTACAGTAGAGCTGGTGTATAAAAATAGCTTGAAAAAGTCCTGTCTAACGGTCCGCAGACGCGGAATCAGGTGCTATCTACAAAGGTGAGAGAGATTCCTACTTTGGATGAAGGTAATGGCAAAAGCAATGCCAGTAGCAGGAGGGTCTATAGTATATGCAGTCACAGGTCCTGGCGGATCAGGTGGTGTTTATAGTATATCATTCACACACATTTTGCTTTTGGTGTCATTCTCATCAGGTGTTTAGTATAGTAACAACTCAGCCATTGAGATTACATATCTGGCAGGTTTGAGAAATATAACGGCAACACCCTTACCAGTTCCTGTCTTGACGCCATAATTGAAGTCCACTATGGCCGTCTCCCGGAGGAAGACACCAAAGTTATGCATAACAGACCAGTCTTTAGTCCGAAGGAGAGTTCGAGCACTGATAACTCCACCTTATTTGCTCGGGAGATATACATCAGTGCCTACACTCCATGCTTGAAGGGATTCGTCATGTTCACCTCCATGTCGTTATGTTCGATCGGTTTGTGCCACTCACGATTTAGGTGATGCTGACCAGTCTGCTTTGTGTTGGTCAGCAGTCTAACAAGTAGGTAAGTATGCTAGAGTGTACCTAGTATGGCCGATCATCATAACCACGATAGCCTCCAGCGCCATAATTTCCGTATCCACGAGCCGGAGGTGGGCTACGAGGTCTTGCATAGGGATCTGCCCGGGCGTAAGGATCATATCCTCTTGCAGGAGGTGGAGGAGCCCTGCTATCGTAAGGATCATCATATCTCCTCGGTGGAGGTGGGCCGTAGTCTCCTCTAGGAGGAGATCTACGAGCATACCCTCGATCATAGTATTCGTCGTATACTGGTGGTCGTCTTGCGCCAGGAGAACGCTCGCGACCGTAACCCCTGGGACTGTAGGCACGTGGAGGTGGTGGTCCTCGTCGGTCATAATACTCGTCAGGTGGTGGACCATAACGGCCTCTGCCGCCCAGCGGTGAACGCTGACGATAGTTGGAAGCATTTCGAAGATCGCGTTCGTCTTGTACCTGGACTGGTATCAGCATTCTGCCACAGATCAGACTTCAGCATGACTGACATCAGCAACACAATGCACTACTGAACCCTTGAATTCGCGGTTGTCCAGTTTCTCAACAGCTGTCTTGAGGTCGGCAGCAGTTTCAAATTCAACGAACCTAACAACATCAGCCATATTCATGCTGGATCCAACATCACTCTTTACCCTTTGGTGTCATTCCGACCAGTTTCTGAGTAGACGACATCAAGTTGACCAGTGCTACGAGCAAAATCTTTGAGGTCCTATTTCCCATAAGATTGTGTGTTGTAGTCCTTTAACTCTTTTGGCTTACCTGCCAGCTTGTCTCTGGTTGTAGTCCTGTAATCTGCATGCGATAGATTGTTCTCCTAGGACGGGGAGCTTGACGCTCCTGGGGTCCACCAAAGTCATCCTTTCTCCGTGGGCCACGAGCAAATTGTACAGTCAATCGTTCTCCTTTGAGTTCGGATCCATCTGCGTCAGAGTGTAAGGGGACCGAGCATTGCGGAAAAGAGGACGGAGGAACCTACGGAAAGCTATTCAATTATTAGTCTGGCTAATATTATGTCGTGCAGCCATTCGACACTAACCTGGGACGACATCTCTCGCATCCATCATATCTTCGTATTCGATGAAGCCAAAGCCATTCATGAGTTTTATCTCCTTGATAGTTCCGGCGCCATGGCTGGAGAAGTGGTCCTCGACCTCTTGTTTGGTGACTGAAAGATTGGGCAGGTAAGTTAGCGAACCAGAAAATCCCCAGGATATCGCGCAGCCTTCCAAGAAAGATGAAGATGTCCAAAGTCCAAGACAGGGTGTCAAAGTCAATTAGGTAGAGGCGAGCATACTATTTCGTGGCAAGTTTCCTAGATAGAGCCGAGTCGAGGAGACTGTATCCTGCGCTTGAGCCATGGTGCGCGAGTGATGGTGGTACAAGCCTAGAGACCAGAAAGTAAGGCCAGGCTTCTAGGAGCAGCACCAAAGCCTAGTCGGGAGCAATGGGTGATATCAAAAGGGCCACAATGCGGTTGAAGGATGAAAAATATCCGAGCGGGTTCTTTTGTTTGCGCAATGACAAGCTGGAGTGAAGATGAGGTAGGCAATCATGATGGTTTGACGGTCACCGGGAAGAAATTATGGGACAATCGCGGTGCGGAGCTACTAGTGCTGCATCATGCCGCGAGGCTAACTAACACGCGGTCAAAGAAAGTACCTTATCTTAATAAAAATTCTTTAGATCTGAACAAGCATTTCTGTTGCCTGTCAAACTGGTAGCTATTGTCAAAGTGGAGCTATCTAGCATGTAACATGATGGCCATGTCCTTGCATTCGGCCTGTGTATCATTACTACACGAAAGGGCTGCTCGAAGAGCTCACCACCAAAAGCTGATACTGATGCCAACGGAACAAGCTCGCACGTAATGCCACCAACCCTTTGGAATATACAATGCTTGTCCGGGCTTGAGGAGGCACTCGAGGTAAGGGACCTTACTGATTCCAGGCCATTTCTCGTCCCAGTCTTCTTCCGGCGAAAGCTCCATCGCATAGATATCGACCTGCGAATTGTTGGACATGTCAATGGTATGCCTGCTAATTTCCTCAGCGCATTCGGTAGAGCCTACGTGCGGCGCAGGTTCTTTTGACGACTTGGGGTACAAATTCGAACTATATTGTGGTGAGTAGAGTCGCACGTATTTCGTACCGTGGACTTGGCAAAGGATATTGTGATAAGGGTCGTGGTGCAGTGGAGATACTGTTCTACCTCCCATCCATATGTTCTGGTGGACTGTCGTGTGATTGATGTGCAAAATAGGTGATTGCTGGTCATCACTGGAGCTCTGATGCTCAACGTCGTCTTCAGAGCTCGTTGGAGAAGAACAGTTCGAGGATGATACTTCATCGTCATTCTGCTTCGCCTCATGTAAACTCGCTTCCGTCCCCTGAGAAGTTGACTGTGATTCAGTTTGCGACTCGAGATCTGGACATGAGCCAGTGCTAGGGTCGCTTGTTTGATCTGGTGTCGATTCCCGAGTTCCCCTCCTGTATACGTTCTCGAGAGGCTTTTCACAGTAACAATAGTCAGGTATGGCAATGTCCTTACGCAATTCTGGGATCTGGGTCATTAAGTCATGTTGTGCAAGATATCCCACGCTATCTGTGTTGTCTGCATTCGTAATGTACGTCTTGAGGAAGGTCCTAAATGGCATGATTTCCTGTCGCCAGTCATCATCCATATAGCTTTGTCCGATCTCGACAGGGACGAGCCTTCGACCTCCCAGGGTATGCTTCAACCAGTATTCTGATGACGGCCACTTCTCCAGTGCTGGCCAGTGCCCAATTGTGCCTTCCAAGAGAACAGGTTCCTGGACGTTATGCATATGCCGCTCGAATTGGCTGAGCGACGGTGTCTGAAGTTCCTGAACTGGCTTCGTGATCTGAGGTACAGCAACAAGGTTTGTCGGCAGCTGTGAATCCCGACTTGATCCATTTAGTCTTCGTTTCTTCGAAGGTCGAATCTCTGATGCCTTCAGACCCCGGTCTAGGTTGTCCGCCACGGGACGTAGCAACTCGAACAATGTCTGAATTTCTTCTTCGCGACCATAACCGCCTGCAACAATCAACGCATAATCAAGTATACTAATG
>Ga0115846_100621_pt2 | contig 17492 bp, 25 predicted proteins | sample InSIn5gowninarea_2_FD_83860 | JGI IMG/M metagenome (GOLD analysis project Ga0115846, IMG submission 83860)
GAGTGGACAGAATTGTTATGGCCGGACAGACGCACCGGCGGAAAGGAGTAAGCATGAACAACCGCGTCACGTCGCACCGTATCACCACTTATCACCGCTAAAGCTTGCCGAGAATTCATGTGCTACACGAAACCACGGGTTGAGTTGACGCGATGACGACCACAACGCTTATGACTTGTTCCAGGACCACGTTCGTTTGGGCACATATGACCGAGACAATCTGATGATTGTGAAGAAATACTGTGTGCTGCACATGAGAAGAATAGAATGACGCGATGATCGGACGGGAGGACTTTCCTTGATTCGTTCCATGACAGAGATATTGTACATGATCACGAATGGTTGAGCTCATCAAATGGATACTCATGTACAAATAGACCCTCCAGGAGTGAATGCATAACTCTGGGTCCTTCAAGCGGAGAATGGCCTGGGATACCTACCTTGGCACAAACCGAGATTCACGTGCCCGAGTAGATACGTGGTGTGGAGGATCCTTCTCGGTCGAATGCCGACTCAATCTCCACCACTCTCCCCTGCCGTCCACTCCTTCATCTTCCGCTCTTTCACTTCCACCGAGCCTCGACTCTCATCTCATGACTTTGACGATTATGATTATGACTGTGGAAAATGGCCCGGTTGGAAAAACTCTGACTATTCGATTCCATTCGAAGGCTTCGATAGCATAACAGTCGCTCAGCGGCTGTGCGAAGACTTCACGCTCTACCGAGGAGTCATATTGCACATGGATTTCTATATCCGCTAGGTACGTCAGAACTGTTGATTGCTTCACATGTCAATCACGCGGACTCCTGGTAACAGAACGATGATCCGAGAAGACATCAGACTTGTAAACATGGCCTCGGGAGCTGGCAGGAAGCTATCGAAAGCGGCAGAGACCGACGAAGTTGCTGGTATCTCTGGCCGTACTTGTAGGACAATGAGAGGGCAAAAGAACGGTGCTACACCAGAAGTGACGAACCGGAGAGTGACCATTTACAGAAGGGTGCGCGGATAACTTTACACGCCCAAACTGCTTATTCTGCTCAGGGTGACCACTATGCAAGCTCGACAAGACCGATAAAGTATAACCCATCAATGGATATCAGCAACTGTACATGTGCCGCTTCGGAAAAGCGCCAACGTCAAATCCAACAACGATAGAGACTCGAAGACGGCCGAGCTATGCTGCGTACTAGCTCGTTATCGAACGTCCCTGTGCCGATGCTCTGCCACATTACATAGGCATCTGCACGTGCTCTAACTCCAGAAACTCTCAACTCCTTGCTTCCCTGGCCATTCATCCTCGATCCTAACCTGCGCTTCTCCAACACCTAATACAGCCGTTCAGATTCCCAAGCATTCGTAATTTCTCTGACAACGTCCCGGCGCCTGTTGAATATTGAGGTATCATCATCACATTGGGATACGGTGCGACGTGACGCGGTTGTTCATGCTTACTCCTTTCCGCCGGTGCGTCTGTCCGGCCATAACAATTCTGTCCACTCCTGATTGCGGCCCCATATCTGATGCCACTGGCGTAGCGGGCAACCGCAATTAAGGTGAGGTCTAGAAGGATTCTGATGCAAGGTAACTTCGACGGAGACGTGATAATGATGGTGAATGCAGTTTGGGTATTTTACATCAAAGCAAAAAGGAGGCGGCCAACATCGGGACCTCGAATGTACACTTCCAAGTGCGCCGACGTATGAGAATTGTGAATTCCGTGCATGAATATTTTGATTAACAACAGACGCCCGTACGTCACCGTCGCTTCGCTAGCTCGAGGCTGATATTCTCCAGAACCTAGGTATCAGAACTTAGCACGCGTGACAGAGACGAGGCGTTTGTTTCAAGGACCGCGAAACATAAGGATGGGAGAAGGGCAAGACCCACCTGCGCACTTATCACCCCCCTGTTAACCAAATGCTTCGTCAACCCTTTGACAACCTCCACCTGTTCCTGCACGCTCAAACCATTGATCGCGACCTCGATCACGCTCCCCACGCTCGCCTTGTACACCGCGATAAAGCTCTGATAATACATGAAGGCGAAAAAGCCCATGATGAACTGGCAGTCCATGCGGTCCGTCATGCCGCCGTGCCCGGGGATAGAGTCCCCAAAGTCCTTGACCTTGAAGGTGCGCTTCAGGCCGGAAGCGAAGAAGCCGCCGAAGGGGGCGATGAGGGAGGCGAATGTCGCGAAGACGAAGACGTGGAAGTGGATGGGGGCGAAGGTGATGGAGGCGGGGAGGACGGCGGCGTGGTAGGGGAAGGGGGTTAGTGGGAGGTGGTAGGTGCGTGGGATAAAGACGGGGTTGGGATTGCATTGGAGGCCGGTGAAGATGTTTGCGCCGAGGTCCTGGGTGGTTTGTGAGATTGATTCTCTGGGTCATCAATCTGAAGGGGTGGGCTTACGTTGACGGGACAGATGAAGTAACTATTTTGCGAGAGGAAATGTGTAAATACGAAACCAAACAGAACAGTGAAGAACCAAGCGCCGGCGAAGCCTTCGACGGTCTTCTTGGGGGAGAGCTTGATGAGCGGGGTGCGGCCGAAGGTGATGCCGCAGATGTATGCCCAGATATCGTTTGTGATGACCAGGGCGACGGGCAGGAAGAACCAGATCATGCCCTCGAAGATGTTGTTCATGATGAAGTGGGCCTGCACAACGATGAGGTAGAGCGCCATGTGCGTCCAGGCGAATTGGGTGAATTGGAACTTGTAGTGGCCTTTTTGGAGGGAGGTGACGAAGAAGACGAAGCCTTTGGGGGGGGTGGGGGGGGGTTGGTCAGCTGGTTTTCCTTCGACTCGTGGTCGCTCTGTGGGGTTGATTCACCTATTACGTATAGCATGAAACTGATGAAGCGATGGTGCGTAGCGAACGGCAACAGGACCTGGTCCACCAGTATGATGTGCTTGAAGTAATAGACCACACTCTCCCCATACAGGAAGTACATTGTGGTCCCGAGGAAATACCAGTTCAGCGTCTTTGTGAATCTCAGACTCCTCGCCCGGCTGGGCACGTTGGCTATGGCGATGACCTCCTTGAAGGACACGATCTGGACGGCCGTGACAATCATGATGATGTAGATGTGGCCCGCGAACATTGAGCCGAAGAAGATGGCAATCATGACAAAGGTCCATATCGTGCGGGTGATGAAGGATTGCTTCTTCTTCTCGTACTCCGAGGGCTGGGGCGCGTCGTTGATCTGAGCCGTGTGGTTGTGTCAGTCCCCTTCTAGCATGTCCCTGTTCAGTTCGCATTTCCGCGACAGCCAGCTTACAAGCTCATCTTTACTGGGCGGTTGATCAGACCAGTCGCCCTCCCCTTCCAGCAGTTCGACGCTGCCATTGAGACTCCTCGAGGCCTTGTGGCCGTTAGATATGCTAAGACGATGCTGGAACCGCACGTCCTTCTTCGGTCGAGACATTGCGCCGTTGTTGTGTGAGGGGGTGGAGTGGTTGTTGGCGTGGGATTGAATGCGGCTCGGTTGATGCGGGAGGATGTTTTGTGCCAAGATGGACGTTTTTGTGAGATTGACGTCTTTTGAGTGACACGTGAAGATCTACCAGCGCCCGACGGGACATTTACTAGTCAGTCCACTCCAGTCCTTTCCCCGCCTTTGTTGACATCGACAAAGAGGCCGACGTCGATGTATGTTCGGGATAGTTTGGCCTGGTCTAAGGGTTATGCTGCATAGCAAATGGCATGGACGAGGACTACCAGGATGACTCCTTCGCCGACGACATCGACCTCGATGACCTGCCAGCAGACGCCCTCGAGGAACTCGAAGAGAAGGCTGTCTTCATCTCCACCCAGGCCAGGAATCACGTAGCTTCACATGGGTATGCGGCACATGAGACTTCTTCGGACTATGGACTGGAAGACGAGGATGTAATAGATCTTGGCGCACCGGTTTCCTTCGCGCACACGAACTATGTCAAGCTGACGGGAAGGCCTGGCGATGATGTTTCGGGCTCGGAAAAGTGGCGGCAACAGGGGTACGGGCGTGACTCTCATGACCTGATGCAGCGCGATACTTTGAGACATGAAAGCAAGGACGATCTCGGTCAGGCAGTAGGGGCGTTTGCGCCGATGTCTGTGAATAAGGCACAGCCTGAATATATCGAGCCTATGGATGGTGTGCAAGAGCAGCAAATCGATGTCAGCGCTCTACAAGCGCGCATACATGAGGTAACACCCACCGACACTGCGGCAAGGAACCATGCTTATGACTTGTCCAGCTTGAACAAGAAAGAGTAAACCTCCAAAAGTCCGCCGAAGATGCAAAGTCCGCCGCGTTGGCCAAGGCAGGAGAAATCGCCATTGTACGTTCCAATCACGAGAAAGCGGCAAAGGAACATGAGAAGCGTCTGGCAGTCCTGCAACAGATGCACTCGGAGGAGATTGCGAGACAGAAGGCGGAGCTCGAGGCTGCGAGGAAAGATCGAGAAAAGGTGGAGACGGACAACCGATTCCTGGAGCACGATCTCGCTCAAGAGGCGGAAAGGGCGAAGACTCGGACGAAAACACTGAAGGATGGACATGGGAATCTGGGGAGGAAGGGATCGGCTAAGCAGAGCCCGGTTACAACGCCGAAGAAGGACAAAACGTTGGCTTTTCGAGACGGGTTCGACGATGATGAAGTGTTCATGGTCTCGCCGTCGAAGTCCAAGCCTGCGTCCAAAGCTTCAACTCCAAGGGCGGGTGTCAAGAGGAAACGTGCCATGACTGAGCAGTCTGAATCTCGAGCGAGTCCCGGGCAGCACCTTGCTTCCACAGGGCCAGAAGGACTGCCAGAGGTCGAATATCACGGACGCCAGAACCAGTCCACTCTGCAGAATCTGTCTATTCAACCTGTCGAAGAAGACTGTGATGAGAAATACGAGGTGGGCGCGGATATCTTGACCTGAGGAGAACCACTGCTAAAACGATCCAGCTCATGCAACGGATACTGAACCATCGTCCACAATCAGACCAAGACCGGACCTTTGAAACGCTGACACGATACCACTTCCCATCATCGGCAACGATCCCCATCGCCTCGACCATCTACGACAATCTCGCGCTCATGCCCCCTCGTCAAAGCACCGACGAGTTCCGACGTGCAGTCTGCGACCTGTTGATCGGTCTATGGTCTCAATGCCTCGATGAGAAATTCTACGAACCCCTTTACGACCTCACGGAGCTACTGCAATACATCCTCACACTCTCGCCCGACAGCCTGTCAACATCCCTGCTGTCAAGACTTGTACCTGTCTGTCAAGCAACCGCCGACCTCGTCGCCCTCCCCACAGCCAAGGCGTCCATGAACCGCAACCCGGCCGACGGCCCCTCGGAAGAAATGAAACGGCACATCGATCCGAGCGACTACCTCGAAATTCTGCATCTCTGCGTCCTCAATTGCTACCCTAGCAAGGACGACCTGGCACGATTCTGGACGCTCATGGAGTTCGACTTCGTCCTGCTGCTCCTCCACAAAGCGCAGCCAATCTCGCAGACGACGGAAATGCTCGCACTCCTCTCGACCTCCCTGCTTCCCACTACCTTCGGCACCATCACCGCGACACCCATCACAACAGCCGTGCCAGAAACGACGACAAACACATCAATAACACAAACCCACCAACAAAAGAACGAATCCAACCTCATCGACCGCCTCACGACCCTCCTCTTCGAAACCCCCCAACAACCCCCGACCCCCTCGCCAACCTCACCCCACTACACGCCCCACGACCTAGCCACCCTCCGCACCTCGACCCTCGCCCTCCTCACCGCCCTCGCCCACACCCCACACGGCGCCTCCCTCCTCCGGACCCACCGCCTCGCCCTAGGCCGCCTCGTCCGCTTCCTCCACGACACCCTCCTAGCAACCTACCGCCGCAACCCTTCCGCACCTACCCACGCCCTCACAACCGCACTCGTAAACGACACGGTCCTACTCCTCTCCCACCTCACCATGCCGCTGACCACCTCCTCTTCCCCTCCAAACAACAATAACGCACCTCTGGTAGACATACGCGCAAAACTGGCCTCCGTCCCCGGCGGCGCGCAGAAACATCTCGTCAGCCTCGCGCGTGTCGCGTTCGCCGAGGGCGAGGGGGACGGAATAGGTGAGGTTAGCGCCGAGGCGGCTGAGGCGGCGCACGCGATGTTGGATGTGCTGTTGAGTCCTGAGGAGGGGGAGGCTGTTGTCGAGGTTTTTGGGAGTTCGGCGGGGAGGTGAGAGCCAGCGTGGGTGGGATGGGGTGTTTTTTTTTTTTTGAACTTTTTCGTTGTTGCGGCTATGCGTGGGTGTGTCTGTTCCGGGGTTTGGGTGTCTTTGGTCTTTCTTCGTGTACACTGTTATTTGAGGATCTGGAAGGGTTCTTTGCGAATGAGGTGTTTATGTGTACACAGAGAGACAGACGGCAGTGTTTTATACCTCGTTCTTTTGCAGAGTGACTTGCATCAGAGCCATGACAATTCACAGCCTGTCCGGCCGGACCTGGAACAACACACCCGGACGGAACGAAAACAATACTCTCGTCTATACAGCAAGAACGCCGTTCGCTAAGTAATACAAGCAAATCCCCACAAAAAAAGCCAGGTGAATCCGCATTGGTACATCCCCAGCATCCTCCACCACCGCAGCAGCAGCAGCAGCAGCAGCAGCAGCAGCAACATTCACACCTCGATCCTGACCTCCTCAGCCTGCGCCAAGCGCTCAATCTCCATACTAAGATTCATAACCCAGTGATCCCTCTCCGCGCGACTCCTAGCCTTGAACACGACACTCTTGCCCTCGACGCCCAATCTACTGACCCTCCTCAGACCCCTCCCCGCCTTCCCCGCCCGGGCCCTGACACCCCCGACACGCGTCGCACCATCATCATCGTCCTCGCCAGCACCACTAGCCCTGAACCAGCCGGTCCGCCGACCGTGCCAGAGCACAAAACACGTCATCGTGTCTTCATCCGTGCTACTCCATCCGTCCTCGCGATACATCCGCGGCAATCCCTGATGGCCGGACCTGGCGGTATCAGGTCCGCGGTCCGTGTACAGCAAGTCGCTGTCCGTGATGAGGCCCGAGTAGACATAGCAGTCGGCGAGATCGATGCTGGTCAGCCGCTCATGCTGTATATGCGGCAACACGCGCCCGCTGCGAGAGCGGAGGGCGTCGCGGAAGACGAGCAGGTGGCCGTGGCAGAGGATGACCTGGGAGCGGACGAAAGAGGCGTGCAGACGGGGCTTGCGGAAGAGGGTGCCTGACATTGCGACGGCGCGGCAGCGCGCGATGCCGCACATGTTGTAGAGCTCCGGGGAGGCGTACGAAGTGCCGATCTCCCACTTGCGGGCGAATTGGCCCATCAGGGCCTCCATCTCCTCGTCGATGTGGAGGAGGGCGAGGTTCTGCTGGCGAGCGGAGCGGTAGAGGGCCGTGTCCGCGGCGGTGCGGAGGGTCCAGTATTTCGCGAGTGCGCGGAGCCGGGTCATCCATTCGTGCTTTGTGCGCTTGTCGAAGGCTTGGAGACGGACGACGAGGTTGTTGCGGAGGACGAGCTCGAAAGTGCGGTCGTCGTCGAATTCCTGGGTCGCACCGTCGTCTTGGTGGGTGTCTTCGTCGTCTAGTTCCTGGTCGAAGTCGACGTCGGATCCTTCGTCGACGTTATTGTCGGCGGGCGTGGCGCCTCGCTGCACCTTGCGCACCCGGACGACGTTGCAGAGGTTGATGTATCCGTCACATTTCAGAATGAGATTGTGCACACGTTCGTTCTCGTCCAGAGCGTCACGGTCGTGGTCCACGACCTCGTCCTTCGCATCGGGCCCTGTGTCCTGAAGCCATCGAACTTGGCCGTCCTGTATCTGATATGGATTGACGGAGTAAATCAGGGGTATCTTCTCCGAGATCTCACGCGAGTTGGGGATCTTCCTGCCTTCAGTCATCGGAAGCTTGGGTGGAGGGGGCGGATCAGATCGTGCTGGACGGTTGAACACAAGATGCTGGTTATGCGTGGAAAAGTAAAGTCGTTTGTAGAACAGCCTCCCGAGCTTCTGATCCGTGCCTCTTTGTGAAGTCAGCCGGATAAGGAAACCTTCCACTGGGGGAGGCTCCACCAAGGCAAACCCCGCTTTATCCTTGACGATGGTGGGATAGTGTTGTTTTGGCCGCAACTCTAGCTCGTGGGTCTTTGACATCCCGATCGTTCCATACATCTTTTTCTCGTTCGCGCCATGTACCCATTCGAGGCGATCATAACGTTTCCATGCAAGACCTACAGGTTGATGCCACAATTGTGAGGAAGACTGAGCTGGCCGATCAGAAATGGCACTGCTGCAATTGCCATTCACCGCTCCACAATGCCGTGTCATAGAGCCCGCTACAGACGAAATGGCATGGTTCGGACTTTGTGTAAGCTCAGACAGATGTGGTGCTGACCAGATATCCACGACATCTGTCCACTGCTCAGATCCTTTCAGCACATCCAGACATCTCTGGACAATCCGACCCGCAGCAGCCTCCTCATCCTTGAGTGAACGAGAAAGCGCTGCCTCGTCACCTCGAGCAGCCTGCACTATCTGCTCTGAGTTCTCCAGCTGGTCAAAAGGTCGATCAAAAACAAGGTTCACATGAAAGTCAGGAACGCTTATCCTGAGCGAAGTTGGCCTCTTCCAGCCTAGCAGATCCCTGAGAAACGTAAACCACTCCATTGAATTGGCTGCAGAGCGTGGACGCATGATGTAGATTCGTGACCCTCCTTTGACCGGCTCCCACAATACAATGGACTTGTCAAGCGAGGAGAAGAGGTTGACTTTGGTAGTCTTAGCATTCATTGGGATCACATAAGCGGATCGCGTCTTCACCGCGCTCTCCTCCATGGCTTTGATAACCCTGGTCTTGTAGAGTTGCAAGGAGAATTCGTAGTCCTCATGTTCATCTTGCCTGCACACGACCATGAACTCCTTCCACTTCTCCAGAGTCCTCGACTCGATCTTCTGGCTGTCATTTTCGTCAAAATCCGGTCCGAGCTCATGGTTTGTGAATTCCACGCGCACTAGCATTTTCTCAACCTTGATGATCTCACCGTTCTCCAGGTGCTGTCTTCTGAAGGTCTTCAAGCCTCTTCGCTTACTCATCTGTGCAAGCCTCGTCTTGACAAAGCGATCCTTCTTGCCACCGTCATCAGAGAGGTCAAATCGGACAGTACCAGAGCCGGTACGCTGTTTCCGGGTAGCACCATCGACTAGCGTAGGATAGGCTTCAGGTGGGGATGTCTCATTGTCCGAACTCCTGACCTTAGACTTCATCCTGTCGAGGATGCCCAGGGGCTTGTTCGAGCTCAGTACAGTTCGTTCGCTGTTAGCACGTCCTTTGTTATTCAATAGCGGCGAGCTCGAAGAATAGTCCTCGTTATTAAGTGTCGGAGTTCTGCTATCGTTAGGAGTGTCAGTTCTCGCCTCTGTTCTGAGAAAGTCGCCGTCTTGACCATCATCCACGCCTACAGGCGCCTCGTCCTCGTCCACTGTCTCTGGTCTAGACGATCCCGGCAGAACCTCTTGGGCGGTAACGAACGAAACATTGCTGGGAGTGCGCTTATTCTTTGGCTTAGATCTGTACCAGAATGGAGCGCTCGGTGTACGGTGTTGCAACATTGGACCTGGTGAGGATTCTAGGGGACCAGTTTTTGTATTGTCTTTCCTTTTCCTGACGACCACCTCTTTAGATACTGATCGATCACCCAAGCTGTTGGTTCCCGTAGCCTGCCCAGTCCGAGTTTCCCCATCCATCTCATGTGACCTAGGCATCGGCACTGCAGGGGGTATCCTCGTCGTCGCCGCAGCTACTGCCTCCTCGTCCTCGTCCTCCTCTTCAGGTCCATCCTCCGCAGGCCCGCTCTCCGTCCCGAGCTCAACCGGCATTGGGAAATTTGACGCCTGCTTCTTCCTCCCCGCTGCTGCCTCATTCAATCCCGACAACCGACGATGCCGTCCAGTGTCGGGTTCTGCGTGGAAAGTGGCATTGCGCGAGGAATAAGCGTGCATGCCAAGGTGATGTTTGTACCAATCTCTTCTGTGCTGGCGCAGCCATCCTGTCGGTATTGGTCCTACGAAACAGCGGCGTGTTGTGAGGTGGAGGTGTTCGGGGGTGCAGTGTTGCTATTAACAGAGGTCAGTGATGGTGTTGGTAGGCTGTGAGCTGCGCGTTGCATGTGTGTGAGGCTGTAGATACTCACGAGGCGTAGACCTGTGTATGAATCTTGTCCTAGAGCTGCATAGAGGTCTTGCCCTGGTATCTGGCCATTGTCGGTCATGGAAAAGGGTTGCCGCCGGGTCGGTGAAGGTCAGGTATGGGTAGGCACCAGTCGCGGACTTGGCCTCTGGGGTGCAAATGTTGAATAGTGTGTGGAGAAGAACAATGGAGACCGGATTTACAGCTTGTAAGGGAAAGAAGGCACGACAAGGACAGCGGACGATGATGAGGAAAGATGAGTAACTAGGAGAAAGTATGGTTGCGGGGCACGGCAAACAAGATGGAGTTTCATGCTTGGTTACTTAGGGCAGCGCATCTCATCACATGTCATCGGAGAAGATTCCGCATTGTCACAGAACGCTGTGCCAGACGCGATCAGTAATGGCAAGCTTTATTTTGCAAGCATTGCTTTTACATATCCGAGCCCCCCTCGGCCGAGATATCTTCATCTGTGGAAGCCTGAGAATGAAAAGCTCGGCTTGCCCCGTGTGTGAGAGGACGATTCTAGCTGCCAATGCTAAGCGACTTCATGTCTTTGATACCGCTACGAACGCGAGTAAAACACCATCCAGCCACCCAGCCTCTGTCCAAGCTCCAAAGTAGAACCCGACAGATCACCACTTAGCAGCCGGCGTCTGCTGAAACGCCTTCAAAATCCTCACCCTCTCCTCCAATGCCTCTAGCCACTTCTGCAGCCCCTCCCGCACCTTTGCCTGATCATCCCCTAGCTTCGCGTAAAAGTCCTTCCTGTACGGCGTCGCCGACATGGCTGCGCTGAAGATGGGCTTGATGAGGAAGCTGTGGTGTGGCTTGAGCGTCGTGCCGTAGGCGGTGCGGAAAGAGGTTGCTAGCTCCTCCTTTTCGTTTGTGAGGTTGAGGCGGAGGGCTTGGGCTGTGAAGTCGAGGCCGCTGAGGGGTTTGCTTTTGTGTCAGCGAATGTTCTAAAGTCGTGAATGTGTTGAAAGATGGTGGATAAAGCGTGGAGAGCAGTACCGGACGAGCCAGAGCAGGCCTTCGGTAGCAGTGTGCTTCTTCGACGCGATCTCGTTCTTGACCAGGTCCTGGAGGGTTGACGATACCGCCGGCGCAGCGAGTTGTCTATCGTGGATTTTCTTCACGGTGTTGCCAGCATTAGCTAAAGATCTGTCTTGCTTGGGCCCGCGTACCTTGATGTTGCCAGTCATATCGCCCTTGACAGGTGTGAAAGCAACAGATCCCAAGACATCTATCCGGGGTGGCGTCAGTCCATTGCGTCTCCTTCCCATACTGAACAGCAGCTGACGTACCAAAAAGCGCAGTCAAGCTCTCGGCAGCCTCCAGGAACTCTGTAGTGGGGATGGCATCACCATCCTTGAGCGGTACATCGGAGAAAGAAAGCTTGATGGTATCGAAAAAGGTGCCGCCGGGTGGGTAAGTGAGCGTGGCTGACATTGTTAATCGATGTCTTTAATTTCTCCTGTGAGGACAGGATGGATCTGAAGCAATGGAATATCAAGTCTGGGGTTGTAGGGCTGCAGGGCTGATCGGAACGATACGATAACCTTAAAATCCACGGCCGGGTATCCATGGGGATTCGTCATGGACAGGCAATCGCGCATAAGCATTAACGGGACAACGGTCAGTCTATCGGAAATGCGAAAGAATCTTTGGATTTGTGAATATCAAGCTTGATATTCAAGCTTGAATATCAAGCTTGCCGTGTAAGCGGATCGATTGTTCCGGATACAGCCCCATGGAAAATCATAATATACATGACAATGAAGACATCAATCGAGAATACAAAGCTGCAAATAAACTGCAAAGACAAGCACACCCGAGATTGTGCATTTGAGGCCATTCTCCTTTAGCATCCACGCAGCAGAGATGATCCAGCATCAGTCTGGCGCGATTCTTTTACCAAGCTTCAAGCTCCTTATTTTTGTCCCATAACAACGACCTGTCTTGTTGGTCTTACATCTGGGTGAATACTAGCTGCTGAACTCCTCTGTCTCCATTCTCATTTATTCACTCTGCGCATCGAAATTGGCGATGTTACTGGCGTATAGATAGATGAACCATGGTTTCAGTTCCTCGATGGTTGGATCGTGAAGGCCATCGCCGATGATTTCCACCCCAATCTTCTGTTTGTTCTGCGCCGGCCGGGCTTGATCGCGATGTGGTATGCTAGGTGAAGCTGCGCCGAGTTGGTCCTCGATGCCGAAAGGGGCTCCACCATCCGAGAAGCGTCGTCGCGTCCCCGGAAGGCATGTGGGTATGCCTGCAAACAGCGGCAGATCATCAGGAACATGTCGGACGGCATCGCGGAAGTCATATGAATCCGATGGGAATTGCGGCTCTGGTGATTTGGGAGGTGTGAGATCCGTCAGTTCGAGAACTTGGTCGTACAGGATGCCTGGTCCGAAGGAGTCTTCTTCCTCGTAAGAGTATGGTGGCGTGGAGGACGATAGCGTTACAGCTCCGAGTTGTTCGATTGTCAGGTCTGACAGTTTCGGAAGCAGACGGACGTTCTCGGATGCCCCAACCGCTTGCAGCGAAGAAAGCAACTGTTCTGACTCAAGCACGTTCGCACAACCGTCGAAGGGATTAAGCGTACTGAGCGTACTGTTTCGAGATCGGACAGCTTGGTACGACCGCGGAGAACTCAAGAGCCAGGGTTGATCTTCCTTCAGACGAATAATACGCTCGTGAATGCTGCTCATCATCTTGTTGAGCTTCATATGAGGATAATCCGCGGCTTTGAGGAAGAGGCGCCCGTCAATCTGGACTGGTCGCAAGCCTTCTGCGTAGGTACGTGGAATGACAGCGAGGATGTCATCATCGGTCTGGTCGTTCGATGAGGTCGAGTTTCCAGCCTTATGCGCTCCCAAAGCGCTATCTAGGCACCCCCTCCAGACTGCACGGTAGAAGTCTTGTTCTTCAGAGTCAATCTGAATGTCGCAAAGCTTGTCCTTCTGCTTCTCTTCTTGACTTTGGCCATTCTCACTGTCTCCAGTAGCATGCCTGTCCTTGTCATCTTCGCACTCGCTCTCCTCTTCATTGCCGGACATGCTAGTTAGTCCTTGCACGATCGTGGCACGAGGTAAACCTTCACAAGGAATACCGCCCCATAGATCGATGTCGCGCGTCAGCCAGTGTGGGTATGAGCCGCCTCTGCCATTGCTCAAGTAGCGAGGCAGGGCTGCAGCCATGTCCCAGTCGATGATACCGCACAGGCGACCGTTTTTCGAGATGAGGATATTCTGTGGTCCAAGATCTCTGTGCGCCAAGATGAATCGCTCTGGTTTTGAGACACTGTCATGCATCCAGGAAAGGAAACGGTGGAACAAGGCTTGGTCTTCGCCATCGGACAGATCTTTTGACTGAGCGACGAAACGGTCGACGTTCCAAGTCAGGAACGAAATACCGTCGTTGAAAGGCCCAGCTTCGATCAGAGGTGGTGCATGGTCGCCCTCGTCTATCCTGCGATCTTTGAAGATGGCGGGTCCCACGCCGACCACCTCAGCATCTTCGTTGAGCAATGGTGTGCCGCACTGATCAAATTGGAACTTTTCTAGTTGAGTTACCACCGACGCCAAGTCTTGTAGCAGTTGGACACGCTGCTGGAGGTTGAGCTTCTCCGGATGAGGTGCCTGGATGTCCCAGAACTGGTCTAGAGAAGTTCCCTCGAGGAATTCCATGAGCAAGAATGGACAAGCAAGCTCGTTGTTGAATGTTACATCAAGCGCGTAGACCTCGGGGACAGGAATCGTAGTCTCGCGTTTGAGGAGTTGCATGATCCTGGCTTCAGACATTGAAACACGAGCACAGACTTCAGTCCAGTCTCCTGGATAGCCTCTGCGAGGCACCTTGAGAGCCCATTTCTTCCCGTCCGAGAACTCGAGGCAGTACACGAGATTGTAGACGCCGTTGAAAGGCGGCTGTATGACTCTGCAAGTGATCTCAGAGGTCTGCCGATGGGATGAGGTCGCGTTTGTGTCACTGGTCAGGTCGAGCCGAAGTGAAAGAGCGAGAGCTGGAGCGTTTTCAAGGCGGAGTCGAGCGAAGACATTAGCGAACTGACGCTTGGTCTTTTCAGAACAGCAACGGGTGAGATCGTGGAACTCGCCCACACCTGGTGAGGCCGGATCATGATGTTCTGAATCGCCACCAAGAGCTGTTGTGATGAAAGAGTCGATGAGAGAGAGAGCCATCCAAATTTCCGAGAAGGATGACCAAGTGAGGATTCTGATGCGTTGATGTAGGCTGACGAAGTAGTGCATGCGTGTAGTGGCGGTGGTGTCGCTTCTCCAGATCAGTGTCAGTGAGCAGTGTGTTCACGTGCAGAATCGAAATGGAGTATTTGAAGCGTCCTGGGCGTGTTGTTGAACGAGACAGGAAGTGTACAAGAGAAATGTCAATGCTTTATTCACCACGATTGGCAGAAGGAGGTATAGCTGTTATAAAGAAGATGAGACTTGCAAGGATCGTGTGGGATGGATGGGATAGATTGTGAGAACGGAGTGAAGGCAGATGGTTGTGATTGTGAAACAGCTACAGGAGGGGGAAATTCTTCCCAATTTCAGCATGAACCGACAGACACCTCAAGCTTACACTACAACGATATCCCTCCTTTGACTGCTAAGACTAAAGATGCCTTACCTCCCTCGCCTTTTTTCTTTGCATCTGTCAGACCGTATGCTATCGAGTCTCAAAACAGCACAACCTCTCCCCAGCTCCCTTCGGCGTGACGCAAGACAGGGCAAGATTGCCAGGAATATAATCTCAAATCAAAGGACCGCAATCTGCCTTCCCATGTCTAAAGTCCATCCAGGAGCGAGGCGGCTATGGATCAGGCCCTCGGAGTACGAGCCATTGAGCATTTCAGATGTTGAAAGGCTCTTGTGTCAGTTGGCCTTTGATGCTGAATGCACACCTGGGGTCTGCTCATTATTGTCCGCTGAACAACTTGCATGTTCGCTTCTCTATAGAGTGTTGAGTTCGAAGGCAGATCACCCATCACTCGAATCAGGTTCACTTCCATCAGCAAGCTGCACGTTCCAGTACTTTGTGATCAACTCATGGTCCACGCCCTCGAAGTTTCGCAGTACGCTAGGCCTGGAATTTAACCGAAGCTTGGCCGTGATAGTCTTGAGCCGTTTTCTCTTTACCCTTAGTTAATCAGCCCTGTCATTGTCAGTGGTTAGCCTGGCCAATCCCTGCCCTGCCCCGCAATCCGCTTCCAATTCCCGTCTTTCCGCCCAAAAAGTTTCTCGCGAAATGCCCACGTCGATTCACACACGACTCTCTTCCACTCCCACTTCCTCTTCCAAACTTGACCTTTTCCCTCCTTCCTACATGTTCATTTCAATGCAATGCGTCAAACTCAGATCTTCGCCGGTTCCTCGCATCCGCTCTTAGCAGATGCAGTATGCGAGCGCCTTGGGTCGCACGTCGCAAAGGCCAATCTGGGAAAGTTCAGCAATGGCGAGACCAGAGTCGAATTGCGTGAGTCAAGACCGACATGACCGCACAGCGCTGCCCACTAAAACTTGATCTCAAAAGTCACCTCGATCCGTGAACAAGACGTCTTCATCGTGCAGAGCGGCAGCGACAAGTATGAAGCTCGCGACGCTGCCTTTCCTGGCTGACGTGCCAGGATCAACGACAATGTGATGGAACTCCTCATCATGGTCTCGGCTTGCAAGAGCGGTTCCGCCAAATCCGTCACTGGTTAGTGGTTTTCCCCATCTACACGCCGCTCGTCATAAGCTAAAACGTCCAGCCGTAATGCCCTACTTCCCCTACTCTCGTCAATCCAAGATGAAGACGCACCGCGGCTCAATCACCGCCCGAATGGTGGCCAATCTCCTCGACGTCGCCGGTGTCGATCATGTCATCACGATCGACCTTCACGCGAGCCAGATGCAAGGCTTCTTCCACTGCCCCATCGACAACCTCATAGCCGAGCCGTTACTGGCGCAATGGATCAGGGTCAACGTCCCAGACTGGCGCAGAGCCGTGGTCGTCAGCAAGAACCCTGGTGGCACAAAACGAGTCACCTCCCTGGCAGACGCACTCAAGCTCAACTTCGGTATCGTCATGACGGATCGAAGACGGCCTGCGTCTGGGAGGACGTCCGTGGCCGCGAGCACGATTCTGGAGCGGCCGGGTCTGGATGGCGGATACGATGGGGATTATGAGGATCACGCGGAGCCTCTTACGAACGGACATGGTGCTTCAGAAAAAGATAGCACGTATGGAAGGATGATCTACAACACCCCATTGATTACACCTCCTCGCGCCAGGGCCGGAACGGGCAACGGACAAGTACCTCCAAGCCCGCTCCATCTCACAACAATCATGGAGAACCACGTCACCACTCTTCTGCGCGTCAACACAGCCCCCAGCGCTATACGGGAATCCGAGGACGAGACCTCTGACGATGAGGCAGATCCCGTGAGTGACCTCGCCTCTGCCCTTCCTTGAACCCCGTACTAACTATCACGATCCCCAGCGCATCCGAGACGTGATAACGGGCCGCCTTATCCACGGCCACATCGTTGACGACGATGCGCCTTCCCCTTCCGCCTCCATCTTCTCCATCCCCATCCACAACGACGAAGACGACTCCGTACCCGACCACATGCTCTCCTCCTTCATGTCAACAGTCAGCCGCCAATCCACCACAACAACAATGCACCAGCACGGCGCCCTCGGCGGGACAGGCGACGCAGCCGCCTCATCCGACGACGAGGACTCCAACCTTAAAGAGCTCGAATCCACCGTCACGCTCGTCGGCAACGTGCGCGACCGGCCCGTCTTCCTCCTCGACGACATGATCGACAAGTCCGCCAGCTGGATCGCAGCCGCAGAGACGGTGGTGAAGCGTGGTGGAGCCACAAGGGTGTACTGCATGGCCACGCACGGCCTCTTCGGGGGCGATTGTCTGGAGGAGCTGGAGCAGTGCGGTTGCATCGATCATGTGCTCGTCACGAATTCATTCCCCATCCCAGAGGCTAAGAGGAGGCGGACGGGCAAGTTGGAGATTATTGATGTCAGCGGGTTGCTTGCGGAGGCGGTGAGGCGGAATCATCATGGAGAGAGTATTGAGAGGTTGTATCTGCACGCGGGGTATGATTGATGAGGTCCTGAAGATGTTGGACAGTTTGGCGCATTGCATTGAAATGAACATGTAGGAAGGAGGGAAAAGGTCAAGTTTGGAAGAGGAAGTGGGAGTGGAAGAGAGTCGTGTGTGAATCGACGTGGGCATTTCGCGAGAAAC
>Ga0115846_100657_pt1 | contig 17486 bp, 11 predicted proteins | sample InSIn5gowninarea_2_FD_83860 | JGI IMG/M metagenome (GOLD analysis project Ga0115846, IMG submission 83860)
GTTTGAAATATCGCAATCCCTGTTAGTACAAATCAGAATCTTACAAAAACATCGCCAAAACACCCAAACCCATTCCCCAACCAACTGGCAATCCCTTTCAGCTCCAGCAAATTCAAAATGCGTTTCTTCCAAGCTACCACAGCGCTTTCCTTAGCATATCTAGCATCAGCCTACGTTGATATCATTCTCCCTGACCCACCCCTCAGCAGCGATGTCATCAAGCGCGATAGTTCTGACGAGAAGACCGTACAAATTGTGACAGTCAGCGACAATGGCGGTGATCTCAAATACTTCCCCGAAAACATTCAAGCCGCCGTTGGCTCAATCGTCCAATTTCAGTTCTATCCAAAAGTAAGCTTTGAACCATCACATTGCGTTTCTCGTCGACCTTGATCATCTCGGGCCACTAGCTAACATACCCGCACAGAACCACACAGTAACTGAATCCTCCTTCGCAGCTCCCTGTATGCCACTAGCCAAAAACCTCACGTCCGCAACCCGCCCAGGCCAGAAGTCCGGTTTCGTCCCTGTGACGAATGACACGCAGTTCCGCCCGGTCTACAACATGCTTATCAACGACACTAAACCCATCTGGATTTATTGTGGTCAAATTTCGCATTGCCAGAAAGGCATGGGTATGGTCGTGAACCAGAACATGAGCTCGACGGATAAGACGCTCGAAAACTTCAGGGCAGCAGCTGCACAGGTGCCAATTCCTGGTGCTTCGAGTTCGAGTGCTAGTGCTAGCGCTACCGGGTTCGCAACGATAAGTTCAACGAGCAGTTATGCCTTTGCGACAGTAGCTGCAACTTCAACAACTACTATGGGGAGTGGACCAAGTCTTGCGTCTATGAGCACGAGCTCGACTATGAGTGCGAGTGGTGGTGTTGCGACGTTCACTGGTGCAGCGGTAGTGGGAAAGGGATTGCCAGTTGGTTGGGGAATGGGTTTGGGTGTTTTGGCGATGTTTTTGTAAGATTCTGATTTGTACTAACAGGGATTGCGATATTTCAAACTTAGAAGAGCATGGATTCGAAACGCCATTTATTTGGCCGACCATAGGAAATTGTATCTTAGTCAATTGTGGTGGGTAAACTGATATTTGTTGATGGTCTCAGCATTTGAATAATATATTGCTGCGGTTGAAATACAGTATCATCTCCATTATCACTCTAGGTGTAACCTACTCTATTTGCTGCTTTGATCGTGTATCTACAATTGCTCGTTCCTTGTGGACATTGTAAAACGCACACTCATGGTCTACTGGTCAGCAGACACAAATGATTAGGTACAGTAAGTATAATGTGAAACAAGTAATCCAGTAGGACTTGCAGGAAGTGATGGTAGTTTAAACGCGATTACTGTCGTATAGATGGTCCATGCGCCTGAAGCTCGTCATATTCCTAGGGTTTCACTGTACCAAGTATGGCGAGCGAAGGTAAATGTCTTCGATATTCTGTACAAAGCTACCTACAGTACCTTGAGTACTCCATATAGAATTGGAAAGGAAGCGATGGTCTGCACTAGTCTATATCAGTACTAGTACTCTTGGCATACATCGTCGCGTGTGGAAGCACTAGTAAGCTTTCGCCGCAGCTCCAAATTTCCATCGATTTGCGCAAAAAGTTTCGAAATCAAAGAACCGATTATACAACCCAGCATTACCACCACAAAGAAATATCCATACCATTCATATCCATCCGACACCCACAACGAGACCTCGAGAGGCTCCTTTGAACAACATATTCAGTATTTGAGCAAGTACAAGCACAATGTTCAGAGGTGGACGGGGTGGTGGTGACAGAGGTGGCCGAGGAGGCGGTAGAGGTGGATTTGGAGGCGGCAGAGGAGCACCAAGAGGTATACAAAGTCGCACAATGTAGAGTGTGGACTTTATGGACTAACTCGATATGCAGGTGGAGGCTTTGGTGATAGAGGTGGCAGCAGAGGAGGTTTTGGAGGAGGAAGAGGAGCACCAAGAGGTGGTGGGAGAGGTGCGCCCAGAGGTCGTGGTTTTGGTGACAGAGGTGGTCGCGGTGGACGAGGAGGTGCAAAGCCTGGTATCAGAGGTGGTGCGAAAGTTATCATTGTACGTTCAACCACACCTCTCACACTTCACATTACTTGGCTGCGGCAGTCAAGCAAGTCATCAGCAGCAGCAGCAACAACAACACTAACACACATCTACAACAGGAACCCCACCGACACCCAGGCGTATTCGTCGCCCGCGGCGGCAAAGAAGACCTCCTCGTAACCAAGAACCTCACACCCGGCGAATCCGTCTACGGCGAAAAACGAATCAGCGTCGACAGTCCCTCCACCCCTGGCACAGACGGCGAAGCTGCTCCCGCAACCAAAACCGAATACCGCGTCTGGAACCCCTTCCGCTCCAAGCTGGCAGCCGGTATCCTCGGTGGTCTAGACGACATCTACATGCGCCCCGGCGCATCAGTCCTCTATCTGGGCGCCGCATCCGGCACCTCTGTCTCACACGTCGCTGACATCGTTGGCCCAACTGGTCGAGTCTACGCTGTAGAATTCTCGCACCGTTCCGGCAGAGATCTCATCACTATGGCTACGCACCGCACTAATGTCATTCCAATCATTGAGGACGCGCGACACCCACTCAGATACCGAATGCTAGTAGGCATGGTAGACGTTGTTTTCGCCGACGTGGCCCAGCCAGATCAAGCTCGTATTGTGGGTTTGAATGCACACTTGTTCCTGAAAGTGGGAGGTGGTGTACTGGTTTCCATCAAAGCCAACTGTATCGACTCTACCGCCAAACCGGAAGTCGTGTTCGCAAGTGAAGTGAAGAAGATGAGAGATGAAAGAATTAAACCCAAGGAGCAGTTGACGCTAGGTAAGTCTATTTCATTGCTCTTTTCTTGTGCCACCAAACAGCGCCGCTTGTCGAAACACAAACTAACATCTGTTTTTAACACACAGAACCTTTCGAGCGAGACCACTGTATCGTAGCAGGTATCTACCAACGATCACAAGACAAATAGATGATCACTACTCCTCCAAATCATTTGCAAACAAAGTCATTTGAAGAGAAGAAGAAAGAAACAAAAACGGTATTATGCTTGTCACATCTAGATATGGTTCACGGCTCAATCAGGCGTTCAAGGAAAATTTCAGTTTTCTGTATTGAAGAACAAGGTATCCAAGGAGGGCGGGCGGGTTATGCGTGTGATATTCATGCCTAGGTACGTATTCAACGAAAGAAGAAAAAAAAGATTGCACAGTAGATTTTCGAAATTGGTTGAATATGTGAATACATGATTATACTCGTTTCTCGAAGAAAACGAAACGTCAAAGCTCCTGACCCATAGCGAAACGAAACGAACCCAAAGGTGTCTGCTGTCTGTGTGTAGAGTAGCTAGAGTTAAAAATCACCAAACCACCTGTGTTCGCATCCATCCATCGCAAATCTCAAACCTCTCGTAAATACAAGCCTGCCCACGGCGTCCAACGCACCTCCCTCCCCATTCCAAATCTAATCGCTATCATCCCCGCCACCACCAGTGGTACTCCACCCCCTCAACCCCCCACCCCTCCCACTCCCAGTACTATTCCCACCAAACATTTCCACCCGATCACTCAATTTCCAAAATCCCGTCGGTCCAGCCGGTCCGTGCGGATCATAATCCTTATCGAACCAGTTTCCCAAAACACCGCGCGCGGACTTCAGACCGCCGATTTGAATGCCTTCGCTGCGCCAGCGCTCTTCGCCGTGGAAGACGGAGAATGTCGTCCAGCGGATTGTGAGGTCGGAGTCGTCGGTGAGAGAGGAAGGTTTGGAAGTGGTGGGGGATAAAGGAGAAGGGGTTTGGGAGGGGTAGATGTGTGAGAGGTTATTGTTTGCTGTGGGAATGGGTAGGGATTCGTGAGCGGGTGCTGGGGGGGTTGGGTATGCGCGGACGTAGCCTGTTATTTGGTAGAAGGGGTTAGAGCCTGGATATTGGGATAGGTTGGTTAGGATTCTTGTGTGTGTTGAGTTGTGGGATTGGAATTGGAGACGGAGATGGGGGAGCGAGCATACCTCTGATGTGTGACCTTGCATTTGGATCCCACTGGATGTGTAGACTTCGTGATCGACCTGCGAAGTGTACGGTTGGGTATTTCGACTTCTTCTTTTCTTTGCCCTTTGGTGTTGATGCTGAGCCTGAGCTTTCAGGACTGTCGGCGCTTCCACTGCTGCTGCCGCCACTACCTTCTCTGATCGCTTCTTGCTCCTGTATTGATTGACTGGCTGGAGCGCGTTCCGGCGAGGACGATGCTTGTGAGCCATCGACTGTTTCCCATTCATCTGCATCCTCATCTGGCCATTCTATCTTCGTGACCCACAAATTAAGTAGAATGAGTCGGAAAGCTTCAGCTGTGCTGACTGGCTCGCGATCCGTACCTTCTGGTGGTGTATGTCCTGTGAAATTGAAGGCAAAAAGGTCATGATAATCCAGAAAATTCACAATTCGCATCCACGTTCCTTTAACGCCATATGGATCCTGGAGTGCAAAAGCAGCTTGCTCGTGCTGAAACCGTGCCTCTCTGAGATCTGTGTATCTAAGCATGAAGGAGTCGAGACTAGGCACACCTTCTGGCTCTTCTTGGGTTTCCTTCTCCTTCTCCTTCTCTGGTGCCTGAATTTTGTCACTCCCGGCCGTTGCAGCATTGCTCTGCTCATCTTCTTCTCGCGAGCGCTCAGCCGTCGACAAAGACTTGTAACTCCCAGCCGCTAAACCGTCCCACTCACCGCCCTCTCCTCCCCAGCCAACAGAGCCTCCAGAGACAACACCGCCAGATCGTTCACACAGCATTCTCAGGCCAAACCCAAGTACAATGAAAATACACTGCACTTTCTCCCAGTCCACCCTTCCACTGCCATCATCCATAAATGGACCCCAGAAATTGCTTGCTTTGTACCTCCGCAAATCATAAACTCTGCTTCTCGCATAGGGATGGATTTCAATCGCACCAGGCACATCGAGCAACTCACTTGCCCGTAAATCCAAGGGTAAGCTGCTATACACATGCAGCCGCGCGGATGCCTGGCGAGATGCAAAGGTATCAGCTGGTTCGTCAAAGGGCAGGCCGCAACGACTGAAGAGCGAGGATTGTCGTAGCAAAGTTGATGCATTGGAACGGCGAGAAGCGTGGTGGAAGTGGTTGTTCAGAAAAGCTGTGTTTTTAGGTGTGCTATTCGAATTTGTTGATAGAAGTAGAGGCAGGATTTGAGCAGTCAAAAAGGGTGTATGTGACTTCTTGAGGTCATGATCTCTCGATTCGAGGAGCTTTTGAGTGAGAATTAGGTTCTGTAGAGCTTGTGCCCAAGAATCTGTTGGTGGATGGCGAGGTGTGTCCTAATATGATTCAGTCAGTAAAAGACATGATCCATCCCAAGAGTAACAATGCAGATTGAGTACGCTTTCAGCTCATTTGACATGTGGCAATGTTAACAGTGATGGGTTGTGGTACTCACGAATTTCTGTAGATATACTCTCTTCCACAAGAGGTCATCCCGAGCAATGAAGTCTCTTACGAAATGACATGTCTTTGAAAGATTCGCTAAGTCTGTTGCTTGTACGTAGCAAAACAAGTTATGGAGGATCTCCGAACTGAGGTCCGTGAGGCTCGTCATGATTCTCGTGGTCGACCTCGGAATTCCTTCTACCAGCGAGGTGATCAGATAATATAGTGACCCAGATGTATGTAGTGTAATACGCAAGGATCTGATAAGATGCAAGAAGGATCCTCCTCGTGTCCAAGGTCAAATGCGTGTAAGTTGAGACTGAATGGTCAATGAATGGGTTTGTGTTGATATTGGATCCTTGTTCCACCTCTTCTGACCTAACTCCGTGACGCCTAGGAAGACACTTTGACTCAGTAGGCCTTGAGTGACAGCTACAGAGAAAAGCAAGGATTCGTGAAGAGATCAATCTAGAGCATTAATGATAAACCGTTGTATTGTGATGTGATGAGGTGGTCCTCACCTTGATAATACCTGCTTGCTTAACACCGGAACTGATTCGCCGAGGCTAGTGGCTCCCCCGCAGCGAATGATATAAGAGACTTTGAGGGGTTCGGGGAATAAAAAGTACTCCTTACTGTCTTAATGGAAGTTCATATAACATGTTTTTTATGCACTTGGCGACAGTGGAAGTATTGTTGCACATAGTATTGCGCGCGATGACGCTTATTACTAGGGTATCTGTTCTACAATGAACAGCAATGGAGCTCGAGTACAATGAACCACCCAGTGCCAGCTTCCTCAAGATATAGATAGACCAAACGACATAGGCCACCGTATCTCGCTTGTATGTTCTAACGTTTAAACGCCTCGCTAAAATATCAAAAACATGAAATGTCCACCTCTTACCATCATTGGTCTCATGGTCCAGACGTGGCGTGTCCATACCGATATGTGCCGCACATGTTGAACACCCAGCTTGCTTCTGTAGAAGTCTTAAACTGAATCATATACGTGCTGCCTCTTCCTGTTAACACACCTCCACGCTCCTGTATCGTCATGGCCTCCTTCCAAACGTTGACAGCAATACCTGTTTGCATGATCTTCTCGAAACATGACTCGCCTAGTATCTCGTCCAGCATGACAACCTCTTTCCGCTTTGCGCTTGTGATCAGCACTCGCTTCTCTCTACCATCACCATGGATCTTGTGAGGTGTGTTACTGGACGACGGGAGACGAAAGTGGCCTGTGTGTCTATTTGGTGCTGCTGATGGCCCACTGCTCGACGGGCGGCGAGAAGGTGTAGCTGTTCCTGGTGGTGTTGAGGTATCAGGTGATGTTGGTCTCAATGCTGGAGAGTTGACTGCTGCCGGTAACACCGTCAGAAGGCATTGTCCAAGTTGCTCCCATTTCTGTCCTTGTCTAACAAACAAATTGATTTTCATGTTATTGACCATGCCACCACCATTTGCAGCCTCAGCACTCGTTGCAGGCACATTGGGGCCGTCATATCCAGGTATAAAACCAGCTTGGCTGGGCGCAGGTGTACTTGTACCTGAGCCAGGACCTGTACCATTGCTTGACGAGTACAAAGACTCACCGACACTCGGGAGACCTGGTCTTCGCATGACTGAAGATCGCTTCAATGAGAATGGTGAATCTTTACCGAACATCTTCAACGCACTGAACGCACTAGTAACTGAGCTACCACTGGCAGTGGTGTCAGCCATGGAAGACGGTGGTCTTGATGACGCCCTGTAACTGGTCTTTTCTCGTGAACCGAAACTGAACCACGACTTACTCTTGCTCTGAGTAACGTTAGAAGCAAAAGTGACCTGCTCCTCACGAGCTCGAGAGCGAGCAAGTTGCGCATATGTCGGATTGTTACATCGAGCCCAGTTGATGAGCTGATACAACTTCTCACATTCTTGTATAGTTCGTGATCGAAACATGACGTTGTTTGTCGTACGGACTGTCGAGTTCGCGGTTGGGGGCGAGCGAATGGTGATATCAAGCGCCGTCCCTTTACGAAGTGGTACCACAGGAGTGAGCTCAAACTCGACAAGCGGTGATTGTTGAGGACCCGAAGAACATGCCACTCCATCTTCCCAGTCAGCACCACCCATTGGTTGGGAATGTGCAGCGCTCATTGGGAATGCTTGCACGAGACCAGGAGAAACGATAATTGAGCATTCATCCTCCTGAATTGGTTCCCATACCCCACGATTCGACCACGAACACACCATAGCAATGGTTCGCTTTTTCTTCTCAGCCGGAAAGGACGATGGTGGTGGCACGCCTTTGTACGGTCCGTTTGATGCAGAATCTGAGGGTTGTAGCGTCCTTGTACCTGACGATGGCACACTTGGTATCGCTCTTGATGCCAGCTGTGATACTCTGCGACCACCCAGTCCGACGGCTACCAGTGGTGTTGCTTGATCTTTGAGCTCAGATCCAAAGTCGTCTTCGGAAGTGTCAGAGGTTGCATCAGTATCACTTCCGTCTACAGTGCCACTAGCACTGCTAGATATTTGATACTCTTGCTTTAGCGGTGACGTCTGAATTGGATGGCTTTGGTATTCATGCTGAGGCAGCGTCAGAGGCGAGTGCGACGTTGGATACGAACTTGGAGGCGTTGCAGGACGGAGTCCGTGTGGCGGTGGGGGCGGAGCTTCCTGTGATGTACTCCCTCCAAGTGAAGGAGCGTTACGTCGAGGCGCAGTCTGGGGTGCAGGATACTCGTCGGTCACGAGTTCTGGACTTTGCAAGCTTTCCTCAAGCGTCACGGGCGTGCTTCTATGCTTCCTTCTTCGCCCTGCGAGAGCCGTCCATTGCTCTCTAATCGTTTCCGTCAACGGAGTTGATGATGACGTCTTAGTATGCGTACGCGATCGAGGGCGGGAAGCCTTTGATTGTGGTGTATCGTCCTCATCTACATTCGTGTACCGATCTGTGCCTATGTCTGTGCCTGCTGTGTCTTTCACCTGACTTGAAGTGTCAGTACATGTTTCCTTCGATGCCTTAAGCGTCGGGGTCTTTTGCGCATGTTGAGTATTCTGCAGAAGCATGTTGGTTTCAGGGGTTGGCGTGGTAGGCTGCTGGTAGCTAGATCTCGACCCAGTTGTCGATGTCTCTCGGGAAGTATATGTGCAGCTGGACACAGTGCTTGGAGGATGGAACGTCTGAGGTGGGTACTTTTGTGAAGGAATCAGGGGCCCTTCATATTTGTTGGACAGGTTTGCAGTAGATTTGATGGTAGACCTGTTTGCATCGATTTTAGCACGCAGTGGCAGTCCATTTGAGGGTAATCCTGTCGAAGATGGTGTTGGAGAGGCTGCGGAAGGTAATGCCTGTCTCCTTGATGTCGTTGCGGCGGTTGGTTGTTCGTGGTGTTCTGGCAGTTCCCTCTTTTGCAACCCTCCTCCCAAGTTAAGCCTAGATGCGGATATTGTATATGCATGTTTCTTCGCTGGCGCTGGCGCCTCGTTCGCCTGTTTCTGCGTACGGCTGCCAACTACCGAAGGCTCTCCGATTGGCACATCAGCATCCGAGGGCAGGCTCGCTAAGGCGCTTGCATTGAGTGGTACAGACGTTGTTGCTGTGAGTATGGGGCTCTGCACCTCGTGTGGCGTTGGTGATGGGGGCTTCTCAGATGCGACGATACTGGGAGCACGGTTGAGCTTTGGTGGTAAAGGATTCGATCCTAGCATATGCAGCCATTCAACGATGGCTTCGGGGGCTTCTGCTCTGAGTGCAAGGAGCTCGTACCACGTTTCGTTGATCCCTCCAACCCCCCTGATCATAACAACAAGGCCGCCAGCGGACTTATCCTTTCTCGCGGATAGATTGTTGAGACTTATTGGTGCAAACAGCAACCACTTAGACTCTTCATCGACTTGACATATCAATGCGTCGCCTCCAATACCGTTAAGCTGAGGATCATCACGAAGAACTATCTCAATTCTGCAATCCATACGTTGTCCCGTTGAATGATACAAAGTCATATTGAAGCAATCTCTAGCTCGAACTTTACGTCTTTTATCGATCACAACAGATGTAATTGGTGCCATTGTTTTGATATCTCTTGTTTTTGTTGTGTCAGTATTTGCAGCTGCTTCGTCCTCCAAGCGCGCTTGTTCCTCATTGTGTCGTTGTTTGGCTTTCTCAGTTAGATCTGCGTATGCCTCTGTGAGCTTTGCAGCTTTGTCGTTTCTGGGAAATGCATCTCTGATCACGGTTATGAGTTTCGATAGTCTCTTAATTTTCACAAGAGGTCTCTTTTGGAGATACGCAACATCAACTTTTTGTCCATCGGTGTCAGTGACATCCCCGTGAAGATCGCGAGCCAACATGTCTTGCTCTGTCATCTGAGATTCATCCAAGGGTGCAAGATTGACAATGATTCCCTGAAAGCCTAATTGCCACCATCTGACATAGTTCGTGTAATATTTGTGTGCAGTCGAAGCCCAGGTGAGCAAGCTGTCGATTTCCTGATCTTGAAGCGGTATTCGATTGTGTAGGTTCTTTAGTCGCTCAAGAGCAATACCCATTTGAATAATTGGTTGAGTTAAGTTCGCATCGTTTTTGTTATTGTCTGAGAAAAGGCTTGCGGTTGCCGCGGCGTCTGTCTTCGAAAGAAGGGACTGCAACAGAACTGGTGTTACGCCGTCGACCAACGTCCTCAATTCTCGCACATAAATCTGCTCCTCTTGCCGCATGGTTGTGAGCAGTTCTTGCAGTAATGATTGACTAGATGATCCCTCTGCTTTGCACAGATTTCGGACAGACCTGGTTGACCTCCTTGCACACGGTTGAGATAAGACAGAGATGAGGTCCTCGTGTGTGGTCAGCTTCCTCTTCAGCACTACAGATGGTGTTTGATCTGATCTTATATTCTTGACCTGCGTATCATCAAAACGCTGGTCCAATTGATGTGTTTGGAGATTCTGAGGTAGCTCTTTGTCGGGTCTGAGGTGGTGGCTACTCACTGTTGGTGGCCCTTGTTCTTCGCTCGGCACATTTGACTGTTCTACTGGTGTTGCGAGTGAAGAAACGATCTCAGAAACATGCCTACCGTTCGCCTTTTTTGTCGCCGCGTCTCTACGTCGCGAGGTTACTGGGGATTGAGTTTCGCGTTCAGCACGAGTCGGTGGTGGGGCCGTGGGTTCCTCTCCCTTGCTTGGATCATCGAATACCTCAAAACTGAACAGTCTACGCTCAGGTGGCGCTCTCGAAGGAGGTGTCTCACTTTCATGGACTGTGACATTTCTTTGTTGTCTTCTGGAATTGCGGCGTGCCTCACGCCGCTGCACGGAGCTGGGGCTGGGGCTGAGCGACTCCCATATCTTGTTCGGGTCTTCAACCTCAACAATCGCAGGTTCGATGGAAACTTTCTTACGATGTGAACGATGCTTCAACGGCTTCGGAACGTCTTCTTCTAGAGGCGTGATCCCATCCTTTTCCTCAAAGAATGGATCCGGTTGTTCCTCGAGCCATGCTTGTATGCTTGGAATGCGGTTTGAAAGAGTCGGTGGAGCATCACTCCTTCCTATCAAAATCTCCCTAGTCTTGCTCAGGATGGCTTGCTTTCTTGTTTTCGGTTGATCAATCACTTCTGGATGTTTAGGTGCTTGACCCAATATCTGCGCATATTTGCTTGGCAGATGTGGTTGATCATCTTCACCAGTGGGCTCGCTGTGCTGGGTACCTTGCGGGTCATACTGATCTGGACTTCGTTGCTGATAGTCTCCAGTCAGCGATCGGCTCTGTGGTCGAGTCGACTTCGACGCGATGACCTCTTCCTCAAGCTCCCTCAGCTGATCCTGATCAATATGTTCCGAAGGGGGATGTGATTCGGAGCGTGCATAAACGCGAATACCGTCATCGACCAGAGCTCTTCCTCCATTCGCTTTTGCACGGGCTTCTCTTCTCCGTCTCCTTCGCTCCTCCCGCTCAGCTCTACTACTGTTGACATTGCGAGTGCGCAGACTTTCGTTCCGGACATACTCGACGTTGGGCGTTTTCTCTCGCACCGGAATCTCAACCACAACATCCGCTTGCTCAGACTTGTGACTTTTGCCGCTCCGATCCTCGCCTTTTGTGCTCCGCCGTTGTTTAGTCCATTGCTTGTTGTCCTCTTGAACCCATCGAGTACTTCTTCTGCGAGGTGTGGTCTGTGGCTCATCGTTCACAGGAGAGGCGGAACGCGACAATACAGGCGTACGACGAGTCTCGGACCTTGGTCTTGATCTCACACTAAGGACATCTGAATCCACTGCTTCTGCAACGCCTTGCTCCTGCCATCTGCGGACGCGATCCTGGATGGTGACAGCCTCATGGAACGACCTTTGTTCGGGTTTCGCATCTTGAATTCCATCTGCCTTTGGTGCCTTCCTTGTGCCATAAGCTGTCTTCCGATTCGGCTCGGGCATGGGCATTGACCGTGCTCATTTAAGGTCACAGATCGGATAGTGGTGGGTGCTTGTTCGATGAAACATGAAACTTGAGCACGGGCATTGATAATGGTCCTGGCATATATCGACTGGCTGATATCAAATTGGCCCACCTCTCTCTACTCCCGTGTGACGTGGTGATGTGAGGCAGTGCCTTATGTCGACCTGTTGTACCGATTTCTCAACTGCTCTGTGAAGGGGAGGGTGTGTCTCGGACAGCGCAGTGGATAAAACCGAGTTGCGCAATGTGCCATGCAATGCAATGCAGGTCAAACAAAGTAGCGACACATGTTTAGCGACACTGAGACGTTATTGCAATGGCGTCGGTTTGAGACAAGCCTATTCGCTAACTGGTGTTCCTTGTTTCAGTTGGTCGGCAGAACCCCATTTGCTACCCAGGCAACGCGGTTTCTGTTTTTCACTTAACCAGGACCAAGCAATGACGAAAGCCATAGATTTACAGTTTTGCCAAAATAGTGCATACAACTCATTGCTGGTACTTTGGTACATCTAGACTGTTTATTTATCTACAACAGCTTGTCCAAAAACGCATACAGCTGCTGGGAAACTTGTTGCTCATCGTGTACCTCTTCATGGTATGTTTCGAACTTCTATTTGGTGGTATAAAGTGCTTGAATCAAGCCTGACTGACGAACAAAACACTCCCTGTCACTATCAGCCAAGTTTATAATGACAGGATGGTGAGTATGGCCAGGGCACCCCCACTAGCGTCCTGTCATGCTTCCGTGAACTGGTTTTCCCGACGAAAACAGGACTCTCAGTTGGTCTTGATGTTCCGTTAGTCTGCCTGCTGGCTTCTTAACTGGCTCACTTTGATAAATCTTCTGGATCTCGTTAATGGCCGAGAATGCTTCGGCAATCTTCGATGTGCTCTGGAACAAGAGAACTACACCGAGTCAGCATTCTTCGAGGTACTACAACGATTAGATAAAACTCACATGCCGGTACAAATACCCAGATGAGATTCATGAACATGAAGTAGAACCAGAAATAATAAGGTTCAGGCCTGCTATAGCTCACATATCTCACATGTAAATCAACCAGGCTAGTCGACAGGTAAAGCACGTCCCCATATAGATGACCTACCGAAACGATGAGCTGAAAAGGGTGTCGAAAAGGACTTCCATTTGCAATAAGAACCGCGGTCAGGAAAGAAAGCGGCCCCCACACGAGAACTGTTATTGTCTCAGCACAGCGCACTATCGGATCGCCTGAGATATAGCGTGAGTCTGAAAGTGCATATTCCTTCCAAAGTTGAGCAAAAAGGTCTTGCTTGGACCCAAATGTCGTACTGTAGGAGACGAAATAGCCTTCGAAGAAACAGTGTAGTGTTCCACCTGCCATAGTCAACTCTTTTCACATTGCAGAGACCTTTCATCGCTTACACAAAATGAACCACATCAAAATTGTTTTGTCTGTCGTACTCAATCGGGGTGACCACCAGCTCGAGAATGTCCACGTAGAGCCGAATATTACCACCAACATCACTAGAACACCAGCAAGCATTGGCCTCAATTCTCGATCGTTCGCTACGAATTCAGGGAGCACAAGCGTAGTCGGATAGTATGGATGCATCGGAGGGATCGGGGGCTTCTCGTTGCTGTAGAATGGTTTGCTTGACCGCAGCCAATCCATCTTGCTTTTCTATAGGTTCTGTGATGCTGTTAATCCGTCAATTGTCGGGACTGAACGTAGTCTGTCTGTAGGAAATGCGTGCTCGAGTCGAGTAGAACTGCGAAATTAGCTGCGGCAGAAGCCAGATATAATCTTGGTTCTGAAGGATGTATACGAAAGAATGCAGCCCGTGAACAAGGAGGAGTGGCTGTAAAAATTGTTGTTATAGGTTTCAATGCTTCATCGTTGTTCGTGAACTTGGCTTGCACGGATCCCGTTTATAGCTTATGAAAGTACTGCTGGTGTTTCCAGCCATTGCGTTTGTGTTTTCATCTACATCACAATGTCTTCGAAATGACGAAGAGCTGACCTCGTGCACTGAGTTCAAATGGGAGGATGTTTTGCTCATGGACAGTCTGAGCAGTGCACAACTCAAGACAGAATTTATCCAGGTACAGAAGCATAATCCTACAGTAGGTATCTGAAAGCCAGTCAAAATGGCCGAATTGGACCAGCCCATATCGCTAGCGATTGGTCGAGGCAAGCGATGGCCCGTGCGCTTAAAAGAGGTTGTCGTCTTTCATTTGAGGTTGTTTTGCTCCTACAGAACTCAATTGCACTGTTCCAGCTATGTTATTGTTCGCGATGTCCCGGCTTGCTGAGACGATGCCCGGAGCAGATCCTGACACACCTCGCTTAGGTTGTCGTCTGGATTGTGGTACTTCGTGTCACTTCCGGCCGATTTCCCTTCAAGATTGGCTATTCGAAGGATTGAGGCATACCAAAAAATCCTCACACAACAGTACGCATCTCCAGGACATGATCCCGACTTCAATTGTACAAGTAGGTTAAGCCGAACTATGACATACCCGCTTGAGCCCAAGGCTTTGCCATTTGCTCTTTGAATCCCACCCTACATCAAACATAGTAATTCGGCATGGGAGCATCGAAATTCTCAACAATACTTCGCAAACTAGCCACGCCAAAGGCCGACTCGCTCTTGCCATTCGTCCTCAACCCATGGAGACCATTTGAAGAAAGGTTCCATACATGTACCCGTTTTCTGGTCTCACAATATGGACGACGTTTTCTGCAGGGTATGCACACCATGACATACTTGGTACTGAGAAAACTCGGCAAAAGGTTAAAAAGGAGCAACTGTGCTCTTGCCGGTTACGTCTCGCTCCTTCACGAGTTACCGTGCTCTATAGCTCTTGGCTCAAGTCCCAAGATCAAACCTTTTGGTTTCCGGTAAAAGGAAATTTCAAACTGTATGTCTAGTCCTTAACGGACATTTCATTGGATATCGCATCTAGCCAATATCGACTTGTGACATTGTCTCCATTGGCAGCTTTGCTATATCGTTTCTACTGTATCAGCCATGGCGCAAAAGGCCATATTTTGCGTCACGCATCCTCGTGCATGCTCGACAGCCTTCGAGCGGGTAAGGGTTTGCCAGAACATCCCGCAAGCTTGTGTTAACTAGTCCAGGTCTTTATGACCAGAAAAGATTTTGCTTGTGCTCATGAACCGTTTGGCGATTCCTATTATTACGGGTAGGTTAAACCCTTATGGAGATCTGAGGGTGTGCTGACTTGTCCAGACCCGAACGGATGAGTGAGAGATATGACGAAAAAGGCAGGAAAGAATCTGGCTTTGCCAACACAACCTACAAGGAAGTCTTTGATCGCTTCGATCGTGATGGAGCTGAGGTGCGATCTTCCCTCCCGGAGCCCCTACGATCAACCACTTGCGATCATACCCTGACTAGCATCTCGTGGCTATTGGGTGGTCCTGGTGTACATTGATACTCATAGTTTTGACAGGGGAAAAGACTCTTTCTTAAAGACATGGCTTACTACCTGTTTCCACCCAACGGTAGCCCACCTCAAATTGCTCCATCAATGTTAAGCACGAAACGCGGCATAGGCACTGAGACCAACGGCAACAAGACCAACGGTGACGAGACTAACGGCAACACCTCAGACACCGAGAGGCTCCCTTTCCCGTATCATACACATTCGGAGCCTGGTAACCCCACCGTTGTTCCAGGCCAAACATTGAAACAGTTTCATTACACCTTCTTGATTCGAGATCCACACTATAGCATCCCATCTTACTACCGCTGCACAGTTCCGCCCCTGGATAAGATCACAGGATGGTATGGGTTTAACCCATCAGAGGTCGGATATGACGAAGTTCGACGCATGTTCGACTACCTTATTGCAGCCGGCCTGGTGGGTCCAAAATTGGCAGGAAACGGGGAGGAGAACATTGCAGAAAACGGCGTGAATGGGGCCAATGGCACGGTACAGGGGGTTGACATCTGTGTTGTTGATGCCGACGATCTCCTAGACAATCCAAAGGAAATGATCCAAATATATTGCAAGACGACTGGCATCGAGTACACTCCAGATATGCTTCACTGGGAAGATGAAGAAAATCAGGAACGTGCCAAACTTGCGTTCGAAAAGTGGAGAGGCTGGCATGAAGATGCTTTTGACTCAACTGAACTGAGAGCTCGTGCTCACGTAAGTGGTCTCTTTTTCATGCTGAACATCACTAATGCTGGTGCAGAAGAAAATCATGAAGACGGACGAGGAATTCGACCGTGACTGGACAAACAAGTACGGTCTGAAGGGAGCTAATATCATCCGCAAGTCCGTGGACGACAACATGGCCACCTACAATTACCTCAAGCAATTTGCGATCAAGGTCTAGCCGTCTGATATGGCACAAGAACAAGCTAAGCCATATCCCGGCTGAACAGTGCAGTTGGGGATGCAATGGATGGCCATACTACGGTCACACGTCGATGGGCTTAGCTTACAGTCCTACACGAACGTCAAGTTTGAAAGCGTAGAAGATTTGTTGGTTGAGGTTCAGGAATTCAAAGTTGAACATCACTCGCGAGAGCCAGCATAGAATGAAGTGTTTAACCTCCAATGTAGTGAAGTTGCTATTGTGATTCCCTGTAGAACCAAAACCTGCTTAACGGACCATGTGGTGGCTTCTCGAAGCATCTAGCGCTTACCGGAATTGGCAAGCTTTTTCTCCATCGTTCAGGAAGGTTCTACGTCACTCGTGATAGTGGTCGAAGCGGCTCGTGCTTGCTTGCGCTGACTACTGTGTACACCCACAATACAATAATCCGACATGCCAAACCACTATAAACCTGTTAAACTGATCTCTCCTTTCACATTATTTGACTTGCCTTATTCCACAGTCTAAGTAGACACACACCAAACCATCGCAATGGCTGGCTCAGGCTTGAACTTTACTGACAAAGCTGCCCAAGCGTTGACCAATGCTCAAAACTTAGCAGAACAATATGCACATACACAGATACTACCTGTTCACCTGGCAGTGTCTCTGTTTGACCCCCCAGCAGATGAGTCGAAAGACCAGCAAAATGTCGCGAACGCTTCACACAACCATGTATCTGCACCACTACTCAAACAAGTGGTCGAGAGAGCCCATGGCGATGTACAGTTGCTTGACCGAGCTCTGAAGAAACAGCTTGTACGACTACCGAGTCAAGATCCCCCACCAGACCACGTTACCATGTCACCCGCGCTTTCGAAGGTTATCCGATCGGCGGCGGAACTGCAGAAGACACAAAAAGATTCCTACATCGCAGTTGACCATCTAATCACAGCGATTGCGCAAGATCCCAAAATTCAATCAGCTCTGGCAGAGTCCAACATTCCCAACACAAAACTCATCGATTCGGCAATCCAACAGATACGCGGCACGAAACGTGTGGACTCGAAGACTGCTGACGCTGAAGAGGAAAACGAAAATCTAAAGAAGTTTACCATCAAATCTACTGCAAACCTGTCCAACAAATATGAAGGGCCCCTGATTCCTTCACAAAAGTACCCACCTCAGACGTTCCATCCTCCAAGCACTGTGTCCAGCTGCAC
>Ga0115846_100659_pt1 | contig 17469 bp, 16 predicted proteins | sample InSIn5gowninarea_2_FD_83860 | JGI IMG/M metagenome (GOLD analysis project Ga0115846, IMG submission 83860)
TGAAATTGAGTGACTGTTCCGCACACCTCATGGAGTACCTTGGATTGTCATATCCGGCACAAGCATGCTAGAAGCCGCAGTCAGTCATGCATGGCAGATCACGAGGATCAGTCTGCGCATTTACTTCGGTCACAACAACATGAGCTTAGCTCTCTAGGACAAGATAGCCAGATTCTCTGCAGTCTGAGCAGCGCGTCATGCCCATCCGGTTGCGTGAGTCGACAAATCCCTCACCAGTATAGTATAGCAAGACTACTGAAGTCCGGCGTATGGCAGTCACCGGTAGGTACTATACAACCTTCCTAGCACATCCTTAAAGAGAGTAGAGAACTTCCCATCTTGCTCGAGGTTGAGAAGCATTATGCATTCACTTGCCCAAAACTCAACGCAGTCGAATTGGGATAAGTCAGCAACCAGCGATTAACCTCCATCTCGATGTAAGGTTAGACAAGGTGTACCACACAATCGATGCACGGATATGCAAGAATCTCTAGATCTTCCAGTGATTCGAGGACAAACGTCCGGTACTCGTATGGTAGTGTACCACCACCAGCACCGGCGAAGAAGCATGAGTCTGAGACCCTGCTTGGTCGACAGCCGTTATGCACCTGTGGCGGAAATACATTTTCCAGCTAATCAATTACTCCGTGATACTCAATAGCGTATGGTCAACGGATACTCTGTTAGCACCATGCTGGGTACTAACGATGTTACTACACAAGTCCTAACACAGGTGATGGATGAATAAACCGCCATTACCTGAGCAAGTCTATCCGGCAGTCTTTTGAGTTGTTCGAGATCGAACCAGTCAATCTTCCCCATGATTTGCTAGGAAAAGATTTCCGAGCTCTCTCATACGTTACAACAGTTGTACTCCACTTCCATTACTCTAAAGCTGGACTCTGCATTGTCAGCAGCTTGGAGTACTACCTTCGGCACGAGCTTTCCAGTAGCGTTAACACAAGCAAGGCAATCCGAAAACAGGTATTGGTGAACCCGTCTTCGGGTCCAGAAGATATATGCCGTCCCAGACAGATTGTAAAATACAAGATGCAGGAAACGAACTGCACATTCCCCACAAGTTGCAACTTTCTTCTAGGGCGACGATCTCCAGCGTCCAGAACGAAGGCTCGGCATCAAAGTGCTCAAGGTATAGCCCACAAGCACCTCTCTTGTTTTGTACGTATCTTCAATCCTACTGCAGAATGTACAGTAATACTCTAGTTCCAGAAAATCCCACATTCCAGATCTCCTTTGTAGTACAAACAGAAGAGAGGCTATTGTTGCACAAGTACCACAATCCGAAAAACACCAGCTGCTGCATCCCATGATGAGCACGTCTCTCTGATATTACACAAATACGCAGTTCCTTGCACCCTTGTCAAGTGCACATGTCTTCCACGAACGGCTCCTCGCAATTCCGAATGTCGCTGCTAGAAGTACGTACAGTACAGTACGTATGTGTGTAACTCATACATGTAAAATCCAAATGGACACAACATGCATGTACTTGGCACGGTAAACCGCAAGACCGTCGACTACAGCACAATTTCAACGGCTAGATATTCCACCACACTGATGCTATTGGCCAGCTACGTGCCCAGCTGTACTTCTACAGGAGGCTGCCAAGTACCTAATGTACACTACAGTACCTATGATGAGATGCAGTGCCAAGAAGGAAAATATTTCCGTTGGCAAAACTCTCTCCATCACGCTCGACTGGACAAAACATTGGCCTGACAGTAGAATCGATGGAAAATAAACTTCCGTCATCGTAATTGCATTTCCGCAGACTAGTGTTGAGAGGGCGACCCCACATTGACATCAGATATCGTAATCGTGCACATGCGCATGCACGTACTTGTAGTTGTACTTGTGCGTCAAGAAATACCATTACCAGTATTTGGGGGAAAGAACTTGGATATAAATCACGACATCAACCGTGAGGTCATGTATGGACACTTATACAGTACAGCAGCTTCTCCCCACCTATAGTACAGTATGTGTGTACAGGTACAGAGGTACAGAGGTCTGATACGTCAGTGTGGAATAAAAACGGGTAATTGCGATGGTATGTACTTCTGCGCATATGATACCCATTATTGATGTTGAAGCTCTTGAATTTGGTGGCGACCAGCTGTCGATGCCTCCATCACTGGTGCACATACATAGGTACTGTGTACACCATCGTTATCCGCGCATGAAGACAACCTCATCTCATCCTACCCTCTCCTGTCCTCTTCTATCCCACCCCATCCTAACCCATTCAACTTTCACTACATCGCGCAGATTTCCAATACAGTACAGTACACACGTGCATTAGTTCAAGCCATTGAGCAACCATCTCCGGATACTACGTGTGTAGGTATATTGTATCAATCCACATGCAGTACATAACATGCTGCAGTACAAATGCAATAACCACGTCCATTACGGAACGCGCCTTCCATCGCGTGCTATCGATCTACAGTACTGGAACGACCATCGCACTGTACGCACACCATGTACTTCTTTCAATTACTTGTCCCCATCGTACATATTTATACATACACACATAGCATCCGAAGAAAGCGGTACCGTCACACACACCCACGGCTTAACGACTTATCTTCCGTGCTCCCACGATCTACTTTACTCTGCTATACTGTACTGTAAAGGTACCATTACTAAAGCCCACTGTTGTCGCATAACTAATCATCCGACTTCCTCTTTACGTACTATACCGATTGCTGTGGGTAATGGTACTATCGATACATCTATGCAACGTATTGTATTTCGTCCCGCTTCATGCTAGCTACATACTACTAGTACGTACTTAGAGAACACGGAGCAGCCAGAAGCACTGGATAGTTAGTAACGATATCAGTTACCGCCCATAAGATGTATCGACCAGGGCCAGGCCATGGAGGTGTTTTCAGGACGTCTGGCTCACATGTTACCGACGTAGATTGCGGGATATACCTACTTGGTGCCATATGGGATGATTCATGAAGGACTCTGTGTATACAAATCGAAGAGTCTGGTCACGGTACTTTGTATCGTGTTTTCATAGATGATTTGTAAAAGGAGAGGGACAACACAGTATAGGATTTGAACAGTCGATGTTAATACCACCATTGAAGCTATTTGAGATCTTCTACCTGCTACATAAGCTTTCCGCAGGCCCACAACACCGTACGTGCTCTGAACATCGACGTTCCTTCCTCATCTAAATTCCACCAAATTGAAATTTGTCTTCAGCCCACCAACATCCTTACCCGACTGACACAACCCATCAGCACCATTACCATGCGAAACAGGTTTCACATTCAATCGTTGGAACGGCAGGCTCCCCGAATCATGATACAGCGCTTCGATCTCACCTGTCCGTCTATTCAGCGCGACGTAGTAGAAACCGCTGATCGATAGGCCCCAAGCGCTTCCGGCGCTTTCCTGGCGCTGGTCTCGTGTGCCTGTACCTGTGCCTGTGCTGTTTTGATGCTCGTTGCGCTCGGATTCGACGGTTGTCCAGATCCTGTCTCGGCGTCTTGTTGGACTGATGGCGCTGGAAGGCCAGGCACTTGTGATGAAGTTGGTAATATTCGTTGTGGAATGAGGGTTGGTTTGACGTGGTCGTGGAGTGCTCATATCATGTGTTGTCGTCCTGGTGGTTGCTTCTGATGGGTCGAGGTCGGGATTAGGGGAGACGAAACATTGCTCTTTCCAGCGCATCAGTATCCAACCTTCCTGATTGATGTTCTGATGAAGCCAGTTAGTGTCGGAAAGAAGTCGTGTCATGGTGCGCAGTTTGATGTCGAACTTTTCGTCCTCCGAAAGGACGCCAAGGCTGTCAGATTCAGCGGCACCGGTGAAGTTTCCATGCGATTTGAGCTGAACACCATTTAGGATTCCAAGGATGCTATCTCCATACTCTTCTGGTTGATGATTGCCGGTCTCCTCAGCATGGTCATAGTCACGCCGCTCACCGTCCGACTTAGCAAGTTCGCGCTGGCGAACCTCTTGTTGAGCCTCGGCCTGGCGGACAGCGTATGCGTGGTCGACCTCGCGTTGGAATGGACCAAGGTCGGCCCAATGAATCAAGTCTGTTTCAAAGCTTCTGCCTCTTAATCCGGCATCAAGCTCACTTAGATGAGAATGAACGAGATTGCTAGATTTATCCTGAGGAAGAGATGCCCGATGCATATCCAGACCATGGGTGCGGAAATCAATGATTTCACCCATGAAGAACGACTCCATATATTGGGCAGAATTCGGAGAACTCGTTGATTCCGCTTGACCCCATGTTCCTTGGTGGTGGCTAGCTTTCATGGTACCAGTGAGAGTCATCTCATCCCAATTCACAGAGTGCAGAACAACTTCGACATTCCACAAATCTCGGTCACGTGGCTGGGGTGGCTGACTGTCCTCGGCCAGTCTGTTGAGTCTAGCCTGTGGACGTGCATGCTGTCGATTTGTCGAATCGAGCAAGAACCTATCCGCCACATCGCCCCCTTCAGCAGGGCCAAGATACCTAGCGAAAAGTTCCCTATCAGCGGGGTCTGTAGTAAGGAGGTCCCTCACAACGCGGTCTCTAGCAGTAAGGTTTGTAGAAGAATGACTTGAAGACCCCGGCCGAGATGAGATTCCCGAAGCAGGAGCTCCAAGCGCATGGTGATGGCGCACCATCATAGCTCGATCTGATCGGTCTCTGTCTTCTCGCAACCGAGCTAGAAACGCCTCGGTCTGTCGTACTGCATACGCGACACGTTCTCTTTGGTCGCTGGCATGATGCTCTGAAACAGGTTGGTTCTGCACAGAGGTAGGATTGGTATTGATTTCGGCAGACTGATGCCCTTTCCATGTAGTACCTGGTTCCAACCACGAGGAGTAAGCCGGGACAGGTAATTCGTCGACCGACATGGCTAAAGACGTCTGCGAGTCGTGCTCAAGATTCTGATTGTGTAGTCCTAACTCCGTCGCAAGATTCCAAGCCGACTCTTTGGTCAGATTATAGGCGTCCTCTCGCAGACGTGCCAAATACTCTAAAGTGGCTTTAGCTTGCTTCATCTCTTTAGACCTGGCACGATACTGTAACTTTCGAGCCTCCTCCAGGACCACTTGTCGTCGTCTCGCAATAGAGGCATCAGCCCCTGGCCTTGTAGACGTTATCCCCGAAGGTCGTGGCGTTAGATCGTATGATGCGTCTCTGTTTCCGTCACCAGCCGAGACTCCTCCCTCGAATAAAGGTCCAGTAACCAATGGTGGTAAGTCTTCTTCGGCATGGCGCATTATTCGACGCTGCCGTTCACGACGTATACGACTTTGATTGTGGTAGCTTGACATAAAGTCTAAGGCGGCCGCCGACCGCTCATTCCGACTCGTGTGATAGATATCAGCAGCTTCCGACGTAGCAGAACGGTCGTTCGCCCGATATCTTGCATCATTCAAACGTGTTCGTATGTACAACGCATGACTCTCTGCACTAGAAGCGTCGCCATTACCAATGGTTTCGTTGTCTCCGTGTCGCCGTCTATTGCTGTGTGGCAAACCATCTCTGTTCGTTGTCTCATCGCCACGGTCCGAGTTGATAAACTCGTGAATTGAGTTCACATTGTTTCTCGCGCCTCGTATGGTACTAGACCGATTACGCACAGGTGCAGTAGAGGCTGTCGTAAGCCTATTCTCAGTTTCGTTTCCTGTAGTATCATCGCCAAAGCCAATGTGAGGTCTTAATATTCTTCTCGCAATCCTGTAATCTTGCAGGGCCCGTTCCAAGTCTCTTCCCGCCACAGTAGCCCTGTCGACTGCTTCATCACTGTCTTGAGCTGGCTCAGGACGAAGTACAGCTCTTCTAGCCCTCATTCTTGTATCGAGCCAAGTCGTTTGAGAAGCAGGATTGATATCAACGTCGGTATGAATCCTGTTCGTATCAGTGGTCGTTTGGCCACTATCTCTGCGTACGTGACTGCTTGCGTAGTCTTGTAATCTTTCAGCTGGTCGCCACCGTCGCACCGATCCCGTGCTGTTTGATCGGGCTCGCAAGTCTGAGGTTTGGACAGCAACATCTGGCTCCAGCATATCTCTGCGTACAAGCTCGGCTGAGGATGGAGGTGTTGTGCTAGTATTCGTCTGCGGTGCATCTTGCAACGGCTGCACATCCACCAAATTGGTATTCGTGTCTATATCCATTCTGCTATCTTCCTCTTCATTGTCACTTCCGGAATCTTCACCTGGTATGTGTGGTCTGCCACTGTACGTCCTCGTGAAGGGTACCCTCCGTATGTTTCCTCTCTGCCTAGGCTGTAGGAGTCGAATGACAGGGTCAGGCTGTGGATTTTCTTCCGTCCATTGCCCATCTCCAGTGCCTACAATCGGTGCTCTGGCTATGCGTTCTGCGGCTTCTAACAGGGAACGGAACTCGACAAGTGGGTGGCTGGATGTAGTCGCAGCGGCCGTGCGATTCGGTGGTGTTGCCTCTGGCTCAGAATTGGTGAAAGCCCTCAAGGATGTCACAGGAGTTTGGCCGTGTTCACGAGGAGCAGTTGAGTCTACTAATCGTTGTTCGGGATGCGAAACTGAGCGCCGTGGAACGTCTTCAGACTCGTGGACCGGAATCGACATGATAGATTATTTCTGGTCCACTGAGTATCACATGAAGCGCAGATTCCATGAGGTTGCGAGAGAACACATTGAGGGATTTGAAATATATGCGATGGTACTGAGTGGGGAACCGCAAAGCATGATATTGAATTATAAATAATGATTTCCGCAGACTGAAACACTGGTAGAGGTCCTCAAACGATATCGATGTTTGTCGGGTGACGTTTCACAGGACCGTAGTGCCACGCTTCCACATTGTTGGACAAACGGGTACTTCGTACTGGATAAGCGAAATGCTTAGCTGAAACTACTGCAGCGTTTTACTTGTACGATGTGCACGAAAGGCTCGTTATTCTCCAACTCTAAGTAAGTAATACAAGCACGAATGCGATGAAATGAAGATGAGTATAAAACGAGGCTCAAATTGAACCACAAGCTTAGTCTATCTCTCAGAAGGAATGCATGCCTTGTCTGACGACCAGCTATGTATGCTAAAAAAAACATACTGTAGAACAGGGCCATCTGACTTCTTCCAACAAGGGATTCGTTAAAACAGTGGCTGCCTCCCCATCCTAAACACATACCCGTTATAAGGTCAACCTTGGTAACATCATGTCGTTCACGACTCATTCATACGAGATGTTAATGAACGCCATAACACCCCACCACAACTCAGATATCCACAAACAGAGCGTCCTATGCGTCTTGCTCAACATGCCGTAGAACAGGGTACAGCTGCTCTTCATCCTTCTTGCGTTGCTCCGAATCATCATGAACATCAGTCATATCAGCATCCACTGCCTCCGGCTTGACGTCAGGTTGAGCTTGCTTTTGCGCCTCGTCCCCCTCGAACGTGCCAGTCTCGAGTTGTCTCTTGATATACTCTCTCATCCACTCAATCAGTCGAAGGTTTTGTAACCATGTTTCTTGTTCATCTTCTGGTTTGTCCGCTTTTGGTGTTCCCGCCTCACCGCTCAGAGCAGGATCGATAACACTATCTTTTGGAGAAGACTCCTTGCCCTTAGCTTTGCCCTTGTTCATGCTTGACGCTGGTGGAGTCATCGAGCCATCGCGCTCAATGTCCATACCATCGTCACTCTTGGATGGAGCAGCTCGTTGTAGCATTCCTCCACCAATTCGGCGTCTGGCATCGTCTTCGTACATGCTACTCATTGTAGCAGCGCTGTTGGCGGCAATCGCAGCGTAATCCGCCGTGCTGCTCGGAAGAGAAGGATACATTGCACTACCGATAGAACCATTGTGTTGTGGCAATGGACTTTGACCGGAAGTGTAGCTAGATGCTGAAGGCGTAAGACCTGGAGTGCCAGCCTCGGTAGCCGCAGAAATGCTTGATTGATGGTGATGCAAAGGTGATTGTGTAGAAATGGAAGACATGTGTGAATCGGACGGACTGTTGCTGTCACCACGAGTATTGAATGCAACGTAGCTGGCTCCTGGCTGGCCTGTTCCGGATTGCGCAAGATGTGTATCGTTTTCATAAATCGTCGCTTGCATTTGCTCGAGGATTTGATCGATCGATGTCAGGTCACCTCTGCTCTTGACGTTGCTCATCGGTGGTAAACTATAGGACTGAATAGGGTCGACTGAGTCGTAGCCACCGCCAACAGCAGAGACTGGCTGATATGCGGGCACGTTGAGGTTGGAAGGTATGATTTGAGGAAGTTGGAGGCCTTGCAATTCGAAGAGTCTGCGAGTGACAGCTTGATAGTTGATGGCGTCGAATTCTCTGCGCTTTACTTGTCCGAAAAAGGCATCCAAGGCGTCATACCCTCGCTTGCGAGTCTCGTAATCATACGTGGTCTGGGGAGCAGCACCGTAGTAGGTCACTGGGCCGTATCCTGGATGGTGTCCTGTCTGCACAGTGTCAGTAATGAGCTCTAGAAAGATATCATCATCGGTAATGCGGTACGCAGCAGAGGTATCAAAAGCATACGAGGACGAATTTAGGTCCGTTATGTCTTGCTTTACCGTGCCTGCTGTAGATGAGAAGGATCGTGAAACACAAGGCACTTGTTTTGCACGGGTCTTCGAGGCAGACTTTGTATGCTTGGGGTTACTAACCGAGGATGGTGGTTGGTAATATTGGTTTCCGGCGTGGTGACTTCCGTAGGCATCTGGAGGAGGCATTGCAGGGGCATAATAGCTTCCCGCCACTTGGGCAGCAGATAAATGCGAGTAATACGGGCTGTGGTAATCACCGCCTTGTGTCAATCCACCTTGTCCTTGTCGAGAAGAGCCATTTGGTTCTGGCGATCGCACGATGACGCTGTCATCTGCATGTGTTTTGACATGTTTCTTGAGATCTTGTGGTCGCTTAAAGGCTTTGCCGCAGAATTCGCACTTGTGAGGCTTCAAGGGGACGTGAACCCGGATATGCGACGTGATATGATCGCGCTTGACTGTAGTAGTTCGGCATTGACCCCAAGCGCATGTCAGGTTGAGATTATTGGTCGACTTGCGGCCGACATGTCGTTCGCAGACGTGTTCCTAATATCATGTGTTAGGGCTGACCAGAAGAAAAAGAAGGAAACCTGAACTCACGTAAAGCGCTTCGGCTGAAGTACATCGCTCACCACAACCTTGCCATTGACAAACCAAATTCTCGCCAGCAGAGTTGACTTGAGGTTGAGGACTAGATGCGGCAGCGGCCTGCAACTGTTGCTGAACTGACTGACCCTCTCGAAGAACTTCCTGAGGCGCTGATGCAGCGGCGGCGGCAGCGAGGCTGGTTGTGTCCAGCTCCGTAGAGGGCTGGGGAGTAGAGATTGACAAACTCATTCTTTCAGTTGCGCCGTTTGTAGTCTACAATGCAATTAATAAATCTTGGCTCTTGGCAGAGCTAGGAAGTTAGGACTAACAAGTTATTTGATACCAAGACTGTTGTCTAACTATTTCTGTTGGAAATCACCTGCGACAAATTGATGTCGAAACGACTGTCAAAAGAAGGAGTGATAGAAGACAGAAAATCTGTGAAGGGCTGCAGGCGACAATGATCAAAAATGGGGGAGCGGCGCCGTGCACCTAATTCCAGTGATCGCCAAAATTGTGTTGACGCTGGTGGTGACTGATGCTTGCTTACTCAGTGCGCCGCGAGTATCACAGGAAAGTGCACGGAAAGTGTCAATGTAACAAGAATTGAGGTAGTGGCAGTGAGTCTTGGTTAAGTGGAAGCAAAAAGATGTTGGAGAGTTGAAGACATGGGATGCATAACATTAATGTACGCAGAGACTATGCGTTTGGGGGGAATTCGAGCAAGCGATGATGCTCCTAGCTGGCACAGCCGGGACAGAGACACGCAGAACGCTTTTCTGGCTCGTGGGAGGACAACTCGGGTTGAGCGAGGGTAAGCCAGCCCTCCTGTAGAGCCACTCCACCGCGCTCTGATTCGCACTTCTCGGCACGTTCTGCACGCCAAGTGCTTGGCTTCTAATCTTACTTGGCTTGAGCCCATGCCCCATCACTGGCTTTCCCTTACAGTTCCTTGTGTCAAGTAGCGATTCAGCTCTCCTCCAGGTCAGTTGCGGATGATTTCGACTCTTTTCTTTCGTGCTGAATTCTGCTCAAACGTGCTGAATTCGTGTCGTGCCAAACAAGACGGACATGCCACTTCTTTTCATTTCCGTTCTGCGTCTCATCCTCAATACGCGCAAAGGCTAGCGCTTGCATCCGTCAGAAACCCGCTACAAGTCTGTTTATTCTCTACCGAGCTTTACAGGATATTTAAATCCTTGCAAGAATTAGTTCCGCTCCCAAGACTTGTTTGCGACAAGAAAATACCAAGAACTGGACCTCCGTAGATTTGATCACAAGGATATGCTTCGGTGCAGTGCCACCGCTGACTGCCGAGAAATGGCTTCCGGCCTGGGCGCCTAGCCCACCTAGTCTTGCTGACCCCTCCTTTTGGTTGCAGCAGACGTATTACCTTTCGGCGCGGCTTTACCAACTTCTCGTATCAATTCTTGTTCAAAACAACAATGAAACTTTCCGTGTTTGCTGCTGTCTCTAATTGGCTCAATCCTCTCGCTTGGCTCGATCGTATATTGTTGTAGATTGAACAAACGAGCACACATCATTCCAGAAGTCACCAGGTTACATGCATAAGACCGTCCCAGTCAGAAGTCTAAAATCACACATCCAACACTCACCATTACGCGTCAAGCATCTGCCGCAAGCACAAGAAGCACCAACGCCAATGCTTTTCTCATTCAAATTCTGCCAAGGTGTCCACGTCAGTGCCATGCTTTTTCTTGTCTTGGTCCGCTACAAATCTCTTGGAATATTGGCATGCTCCTTCCGCTGCCGCCACTTCTCATAATAAGCTGCGCCGGGTTTGAGCCAAGTCATCGCTTGTTATATGCTTGGCAGATGTCTGTAATAAGATGATCGTGTATGATGACAAGTGTGAAGTACGATTGTTGGCCCATTTGCACAAAGTACAGCGTGTTACATGCGGCAATGTAGTCGTTGCCTTTTGATGAATCTTCGGGAAACATGAATATGAGATTTGAACTATTGCACTCTCCAATACCGCAATGCAAGTTCTGATCTATGAATACGTACCTTCGCAAAACGCTTCGTATGCTGATACTATTGGTTCATCGTCTCAAAAGTTCATGAATCACAGTGTGATGTCTACATGTCTATTTCAACCTCAGCATTATCGTGATGAAACAAAAAGGATTTCATAAGACTCGTGCGACCAGTGGAATATCATGTCATCGACGCAGAAAGGTGGTGGATCCTACACGCTGCAATATTGTCGACGTTTCGAATCATCGAGTACTAAACAACCAGTGCTACTGCCAGGTCTGCCGCTGTCCCGGATAATTGAATAGCCCTTGCTGCTGCTGCTGCGGTGGCTGAATGGAATCTCCCATGCTCATGTTCATGGGCATATTCCATCCCTGACTGTGACCGAAGATGTCATCGAGATTGACGTGCATGTTGTTTCCGCTAAAATTCAGTCCTGTTCTAAAGTTTGCTGTCGCGGGACTATGGTTCCAATGATCCTCATCCTGACCTGAAATATTGAGACCTCCGTGCTGGTTGTTCTGGGTCTGCTCTGGTTCGTCGGATAGACCGTCCATGCCGAAGAAATGTTGCGGCATGCCCTGTTGATTTCTGAAAGAGTCATGGGCATGTGATTTTCCGTTGAATTGCTGGTATATACTGGTTGGAGTGTTGTATTGATCAGTGGGAGAGAATGAATCGTTTCCAAACAGTGTGTCCTGCATTGTGTCAAGAACAGACATTGGTTGGGCTGGATATGCAAATGGATTGTCCCCTGGAAACATGACGCTCTTGAGGTCGGGAAGGTGCCCACTTATCAACGCGGGAGTGCCGAAGTCTAGAGTCGGTGTTGCACCGTGTGAAGAACTATACCCACCAGCACTATCCGATGGTGTACCTTCAGCTGCTCCAAAAATTGAGGAGTCCGGAGTTCTGAACGGAAACGACGATTCCACAGTCGATGAGGGGTCTGGTATCGATGCCCGTTTCGCAGCTCTTGCTAAATACTCTTGCTGCATTGTTCGAGCTCTGATCGGTGAGGCTGTCGGAATTTCAGACACAGGTACTAGTGGCTGAAAGTTGCTGATAGGTTGAGTACCAAACAACGAAGGTTCGTATGACGGCGGAGGCCTTTTCTTGCCAGTGCTGGGCTGGGGCTTGAGGGAGCTTCGACGTTGTTTAAGTTTTTCTGGCAGTGCATCGAATAGAGTCTGTTGTTGCTTTATTAGCAGGTTCTCAAAATGCCACAATAAGTCACCGCTCGACTCTGAGGGAAAAAAGGGCGCATATCGACGGCATAACCAAGCACAGAGTGCTTAAAAGCCACATGGAAGTGGTACTTACAGATAGACTCGAACTGCAACGATCAGCGGCCATGCTGCGTACTGCCAGATTAGCCAAAGTGTTTCGTCCCTCCATGGCATCTTTCAGGATGTTCCTTGAGGTCTCACTCTCGGGATTCTCCAAGACATAGTACACCAGCGACAGGATCGCAAAATATGTTGTGTACATGACGAACCAATATGCACCCACCAAGAGCCCCCGCTTCTTCATGTCTGTGGTGATGTGCACGATGTTTTGAGCGACCGTTACGCAGGCTGCAGCGCATCCGAACATTCTCTTGTCAGTACGACAAGTTCGGCAGGCCTGAGTGACGTAGTGTAGGAAAGGTCGATAGACCATCATCTGCACATACGCATAGGACATCCGTAGCAATTGTTGTACTCTGTAAAACACGTCGGTTAGTTCATTTGCAATCCAATCTGACCATGATGAGACTGTTGGTTCTCGTCAAGAGCTTTCACTCGCCTTGAAGTCTCAAACAGGATATTACGCTTGTGAGATGTATACGTACCTGGCAAGCTCGACATCTGCAGTATCAGAAGGTCTAAGCTCCATTGGGAGCTCATTTATCCATTGTTCCAGATCGCGCTCTAGTTCGCGAACGCGTCTATGACTTATCGTGTAGTCGCCGCCAACGGGTGTGCCTGAAGTGTCGACTGGCTTGATTGGGTAGACATAACGTACAACCTTTTGAAGTATTCCTAGGAGTCGAGTGTGGGCGCTTGTGGCAGAATGTAAGGAGAATGACCCTTTGGGCATTGGAGATATTCCGCCCTCCATTATGCACTCATCGACAGCTTCGGATGGGGTGTCTTGATCGATGTCCTCGTCACTCAGCATTTGAGGCAAACCGAGCATGGCACCGACATAAATGTCCATTTTTCGTACTTGCCAAAATAATCTTTTTCGCTCCTCTTGTTCAACAATGCTAAAATTCGCAGTGATCTTCCTGTGCATGCCCAGTCGACAGCATGCTCGTAATGCCACTCCCACGTAAGCGTAACACGTAGCGAGCTTCGCAGTAGTCTGGAGAAAGATGATCATAAACATCACTGCTTGTGTCGATATCAGGTCTCTGCAGTCGGTAATATCAAGCATGGACCTTCCGACATTGAAGTATTGATAGCCTTGCTCCATTGCGAATTTGTAGCCCTTTTTGTCTAGCTCGCTTTCCTTGTCGTCAAAACGACCAAACAAGCAGCCAATAGCCATAACAATGTATAAAAGTGGGAGGAACTTGACATGTTCATTTGTATAATTCTCCGGCTCCGTGTCATATATCGAGTTGAGTCGTCTGAAGAAGGTAGGCCGATGCAGAGGCCTTTGTAGAGCACAACAATCATCGAGAGTATTTTGACAGAGCTCTATCGCCACAGCTCGTGGTGGTAGGTCAGTTGTCACAGTCATCCCCGGCTCCAGAGGCGATGAGTGCAAGGATTTAGGTGACTCCTGAACGTGTGCGAAACTTGGCGACTCGGCGGTCCTCGAAAAAGGTACAAAGTCGGCTCCGAATTGTGATTTCAATTGGCGCAAAAACATATAACCAGAAGAGTGACCATGGTAGTCGTAGTAGCCACTATCATCAATATCTAGTGATCCGGTACGCTCGATCATGGAACGCATCTGTGCATCGTCGTCAGACCGTTCCTGAGTGGATGGAGCCACTCCTCGCTGCAATGCCCTGGTCGACTCTAGAATGTGTTCGATATCTTGTGCGTTGAACTTTGGGTCGTAGATGTCGACGCCCGGTAGGACAGATCGGAGCACAGCCTCAGCTTTCTGCAAACGTTGTTCTAAAGCTTCTAGTAATTGAGGGCCAGGATTTCGGCGCCTATTGGATGGTTGATCATATGTGCACTCTTAACCGATGGTTAGAACGCTTCAAGAGCGAAGTAGAGCGATATTGGCTTGCTTACCATAGCTGTAGACTGTACAATGCGTACATGGTTGCTTTCCATCACATTTGATCTTCTTCCGGCGACATTCATCGCAAGCTCGAGTCACACGGCGTCGCTTTTGCATTGGCATAGACGATCTTGTGTCTGAGTCGTTCTCTGCACCACTATCATGACCGGCTGCAGCGTCGTTATCATCTTGAGGTTGGACATCTTCAGACTCTGCCGGGTTCGGCAATTGCTGCGAATTGTTGTTTACTACATTCAATTCTTGTGCTTTGTCAGCAATGCCCATGACCGTGTTCGTGCAGAACCTGCAGGAACTGTAGGACTGTCGTTCTTATGCTACGTGCTTGCCTCAAGGATTGTTGTGCTGTTGTTGTAGATAGGTACAGCGCAGATTAGAAGGTTCAGACCTGTGATTGTACAGTACGGAGGATGGCAAATGAGAAGATGTGGTACTCCAAGTCCAAGGTTCTGCGGAGCCTCAAGGGTCCTTGCGAGTTAAGCTCAAATCTAATCGCGCAAATCCGTTATCGATCTCTTGAGGTTCAAGTTGCATGCAGCACGATTGGAGTGGGTGATCGAGTACTGACTGCCTCAGGCCAGCGCAATTTTCTCCATGGTCTTTGGGAAATACAGTAGCTGGGCGGGTTCCCGGATCTGAATTCAGGATTACAACATCTGGATGTGGAATCAGAGGTAACAAGCTCAAGACAATCACTGGCGTCATGTACTTAAAAGAGGGAATTATATATTCTACCAACCAGATCGATCCAAACACCAAAGCAGATGAACAGCCAAAAGCGGTCTCAGATCTAGAGCAAATCAAATAGTTCGAGCTAAGCCGGAGAAGAGACTCGGAGCTGACGTGGCGGGCCTGACATGTCCGAAAGGCTTCATGCCTTTACCACGAGGTTGAAGCGTTGGAATTTGTTGTACACCTGCCAATGTCCTCCTTAAGGATGAAATCTCTACTGTACTGTCCACGACACAAACCGTTGAATTGACAAATGGATACCTAAGTGAAGGTGTGCTGAAAAGCATTACTGCATGTGGTGATGCTTGTACTGTAAAGGAAAGTGCACTCTCGATATTCAATTCTTTGGGCACGTCATGTGGAGCTAAGGTCCAGCGATGCCAAGATCGGTGGGTCATGGGCCAACCTGTTATCAGTCGTTGGTGTTGGCCCTGCATAAAAGCTGTTCCTTTTAATTCCGCCCACACGAGATCCATTTGTCCTTGATTCACATGATGCACTTGCTACATTATAACCTTTGCGAAGTTTCAAGTATGTCCGGTACTCGTGGATAGTTCTGTGTGGTTCAAGAGGTGGCCTGCCAACGCAGGAAATTCAATTGTCCACTGGCTTGCGCTAGAACCCAGCAGCAACCACATCCCGGAACCATCCGAGCTTTAAACAATGCTCGATCCGTCCGCCAATGACGAAATAGCAGAAGAACCTTTCGCTTGGCCATGCGGTCCGTCTTGGCAGATGCATCGAGCACAAGCGATATCGGTGCCGATTTAGCTCATTCGTGAAACAATGCTCCGTACAGTGGGTTTGCTTACCACTAGTTGTAGAGACGGTGGGACGCTGAGATCTCAAGATGTATTTGGGTCGTGCTTGACACGAGAACAAGTCTCTTGTTAGAGAAGACGGAAGGGTGTGCTCCGTAGTGGCATGACTTCGTCTGGTGTTTTTCGTACTTCCATTCTGCTGAATTACTGCCTTCTACTAGCAGAATAGTTTTCGTCGAAGAAGCAACGTTTGGAACCGAAGTAGTAAGTGAATTAGATTTTTATAGCAGGCACATTGATTGCATAACCAGTCGAACACGGTACGTATTTGCAGATCTGCATTAGGCGGTGGCGCAATACATGCTGGTAAGTGAAACAGGAATATGCAATGCCTTGATAAATGTTGAATTACAGTAGGGCAGTGTTTCTTAAGTCATATAGTACGAGTAAACAACCATCCATGTATCATCCATAACAACATTTCCCTGCCAATGATACCAGAGTCACACCATGACTCGGGGCAGTCGCCAGTCTTCCTATCGGCAGACACTGCGCACTTGCTCAGCAACTCACGAAGTCATCACCTGACGCTCCTGTGTGTGTGATGACACCAGCGAATTCTCCGTCCGTGTTGAAAATGACTCGGTCGGCACCTGGGCTACCACCACTATAAGCCTTGTGGCTTTTCAAAATTGGGTACTCCTGATATGGTCCATCGACAGGGAAAGTAAAGCCTTCGTAGTCGTTGTAAGTATGCGGGTAATCGCTGCTGCCCTCTTCACTGTCGCTCTGGTACAGCGAATATCCGTTGGAGACAGCGGTGTCGATCGTTGCCTGGCTGTAGCAAACATTGCCACATGTTGCGGCACAAGATTGTCGTACGATGAGCGAACTCGAAACGGTTTCTAGGGGAGTAGGCAGCGCTAGCACTGCAGGAAGCATGGCCAGTATGGACAGTGGCTTTGTTTGTGTCAGTTCCAGCCTCATTTAGTCTAAGCAGTAGAGTTCTTACTGTAAAGAGCTTCATGTTGGTAAGCAGGGAAGTTAGTTGAAGTTGCTAGTGTTGAGTGGATGGTGGGTCCTGTCTTGTTGCTGAGGGATCGATAGTAGGATGACAATCCGGCTATCTGATCAACTTATATGTCTTCGACATGGTGTCGTTGTACAAACATTATGGAGTCGGTAACCGTTGGGCATTTGCTTAGCACCCTCGTGCACGGTAAGTGGGCGTCTCGTGAACAAACAATGATAGCCACCGAGGCTTAATTAAGCGTATCAATCGTTATTTCCACATCCAGTTCCATCGCTTCCGTTGTCTCACAGCTTCGCCTGGCCAGATTGTGTTCTTGCTTTTACTTGTGATCTCCACCCAAGCTTCCTGTTCCTGACATTATGCCGATGCAGTATGTGCAAGATTAAGGCAGAAGACGTGAAGACTTCTAGAAAGAACAACAAGGATGAGATCATGCTGATCTTGCATCTGCCCTATCATTGGCAGGGAAATGTTGTTATGGATGATACATGGATGGTTGTTTACTCGTACTATATGACTTAAGAAACACTGCCCTACTGTAATTCAACATTTATCCAGGCATTGCAT
>Ga0115846_100660_pt1 | contig 17464 bp, 13 predicted proteins | sample InSIn5gowninarea_2_FD_83860 | JGI IMG/M metagenome (GOLD analysis project Ga0115846, IMG submission 83860)
ATGAGCATAAAGAATGGCAAGTTGGTCAGGACCTTTGAAAGGGAAAAGGCTAGTGCTATGCCGGCGATGGAAGTCGACGAAGACATCGAAGCGGATACCCATGATGAAAATCAAGGCCAGGAAACGATTGGTGGTTCAGGAGCATTCAGTAAGAATCCATTATTGGCGAGTGGAAAACTTATCAGGCCGGTGTGGAGGCCCAAGGATGGAGAAGAGGCAGCAGCCTCGGGCAAGGAGCGCAGAGAGCGAAAAACAGTCTGGCGGAGGGTACAGGATGACAATGAGGATAATGAACAGTGGATTTTGGATGGTGGGTTACGGGGATATGGTGTGGAGACAAGACTAATGGAGGATGGAAGTCAGCAAGAGACGGGGTAGCTACATACATGGCAGATGTACCACCAGTCATATGCGTTGTACTTCTAGTATACAGTAGTGCTGAGTTGACATACCATGCTTCAGCAGACTGCGGGGTCTATCAACAGTGTAGAGTAATGCTAGATACTTGATAGCAAGATCTGAGACCTTGAATTAAACTCTTCATGCACAACGCCATTAGCCAGCCCAGTATGTTGAGCTTAGTATGATGACAAGGCATCTACGAGACGTGTCTGGTTGCCGCCTACTGTGTGAAAAAGGATGTAGAGAAAGGTGACGACCAAGACGCCCTATGAAATTGAGTTTAATCAATTGTGAGGACGACCTGGCCGCTGAGCGCTACGAAAGAACTGTGCAGGGATTGGGCAGCCACACACCAGTTGCCTTGCATTTCCGTCTTAGGGTACAACGGGCGTGCCTCGGCGTGCCAGTAGCGGACATCAGGGGTTTCTTCTGGACATCCATGGCAGCTGAAGACGCTTGTGGTTGGTTGGGCCAAAAACGGGGTGGAGGCCGAGAAGCTGAAAGATTTGCTGGTTTCTCCTTTGCCCGTTGTACCTGCGGTACCTGCATGAATATGTCGATTCAAGCATCATACTCGTAGTGTCTTTGTCGCACTGCTGGCTTGCACCACTCCTCATTGTTGCACTTTCTTATTCGACATATCTTAGCCTCACCTCTGTCCAGGCTCTGTTTGTAACAAGAATCAGCGTCGCAACTGCCGTCCCTGTCTCCAAAAATCAAAGTAGTGCAAACACCGCACTCCGCAAACTATTCACTTGCGACGACCTTCACTCTCCCAACACCACTGGACTGGTTCAGGACCTTCAAATATTCCCTTAAAAGCCCTCCGCACCCCTCCGCATCCTCAGAAGCGTGCACAGACCACCTTTACACTGCATACAATCAGCCGGAGTATACTTGTACATTATGTTAATGTCACAATTGCAGTCTCAGACCATTCAGTCCTCCCGATAACATACACAAACTGTTGCGCCGCTGATCATGCATGAGGTTCAGCACATGCGTCAAGAAGTTGATGTGCTTACACCTGTGGTAACTGCTCATTCTGGCGACAATGGATATCGAACAACCCCTCCAAACAAGGGTTATGTTTTCTCCAGACGACCGCACTCGACTACTCAAACCGTTTCGCCGTGAAGTCTACGACCCGAGTCGCCAACATCTTGACATACAATTCTCGTCCGACCAAGGACCGGGTCCTGCGACCTTAGAGACTACACCTCCTAACATAAGCGCCCGATCGCGATCCAGACTCGTACCTCATACTTCTGGCAGGACTGCTCAAGAGAAACCGGATTGCATATCGCTGGAACAGACGATTGAATTGTTCAGAAAGAAGATCGAGGATGCACGAAAGGAAACACAGCATGTACTGGCCGGTACTCCGGACGTGCCCAGTCCCATCAAGCAGACACTCACCATCGACCTTGGCCGAGAACGTATAGAGAGACTTCCTGATGCTGTGATAGACCTCATCCTAGCCGACGTGGAGAGGTTATCTCTATCTCACAATTCTCTTCGCTATATGCCGGTACGTATAGCCGAATGTAAGCAGTTACGCTACCTCAATATCCGGACGAACGACTTCAAAGAGATCCCTCCACCAGTGTTTCAGATGCCGCTCCTCGAAATTCTTGACGTAAGCAAGAATAAAATCAACATTATCCCGCCCGAGATCAAGCAATTGGAATCGTTAAGAGTTTTCTCAATAGTCCACAACCGCTTAGTTGACCTGCCACTCGAGTTGGCGGAAATGCCACGGCTGAAGGTGTTCAAGGTAGCGGGGAATCCATTCCGAGAAGGCATTCAAAAAGTGTTGCAGGCTAAAGAAGCTGAGGTGGCATATACCGAGATGCTGGAAAACGAAAAGGACACCACATTGACGACCGAGCTGCTTGCTTACCTACGAAATCTCAAACCTTTGCCAAACGGTGCGGCAGCTGTAGGTTCTACATTTTTAAGCGAACCAGTAGTGGAAACGATACGACCTATGAAACGGGCGCTGAGTGGTAGATTTCCCGTGGTGCCTGCAGCAATATCGCACGACGCTATGCCGGAGTTTCTTGAGAATGGGATTCAACTAATCAAGCCTCCATCCTTACCTACGAAATCACATCTACGAGGCGTATCCAACCAGTCCAACCAAGGCCCCACCTTGAAGCGACCTGGTGTAGCACCCGTTATCGTCAATGGAAACGAGAGGAATCGCAGCAATAGTGAGAGTGTGATTCAAGCATCAGCTGCTGCTCGTCAAAAACGCATGGGCATGGTACGGAGGGAGCGAACCGAACTGGACAGTATAGATGAAACGAAAGTTGTAAGACACAGTCATTTGCGAGGGTTCAGTTATGGATCGGCATTGAAGCGGCAAGGCGGCGTTTCATCGCCTGGCGCTGTTAGCTCAAGTCCTAACAGTCCTAAGGACCTTCGAAAGGAACGGACGCAATTTGTTCGACGTTTGTCAAGTCTACCAGAATACAGAACAGATCCTGCTGCTCGAAGACCCTTGATAGAAGGTGCCAAGGGTATTCTCTATGCACTGTACCAGATTCATCCTCTCATATCCGGTCTCATTTCGGCGAGCAAAGGGCGGGATGCTCGGAGAAGTGTCTTGGAGATGTCATTTTACAACGCGTCTGTGCATGTTGACAAGCTCAACAAATCTTTGGATCATGCAGACTCGATTGATCCTGAGGATGATGAGTCGTGGGATCGTGCAGAGGAGATGATCAACAATGACTGTGCAATCTGCATCAAGGGTTTTGTACACGTCACTTCGCAAATGCAGGAATGCACCCGCAAAATTGTGGCGGAATCTGATCCTCGGTATATTAGGTCGCTTATGCTCCTACTCTATGGCAGTGTAGTGGAGATCAGGAATGCTATCAAGAGCTTTGGAATTGAGATCAAGCATCATCGTAGGCAGATGTCAAGCGGACAAACACATCCAATCTCGACAATTCCGGAGGAACCATCAAGTTTGCCCGTGACGCCGCAAAAACAGCCCAACGTCAATCGAGATGCAGACGGCATAGCACTGCGGCAGACAACCAGACTTAGAAGCGACACTGTCTTGCAACATCCTGGTCAAGGAGGACCTCATCTGCAACCAGTGCAGCCTCCCACGTTACAGATACCGAGCAATATTAACTCGAATGGTCCGCACATGACAGGCAGCTACAGCCGTGCATCATCCGCTGGCGGTAATGCATCAATCAGGAACTTCGCAACTCGTTCAAGGTCAAACTCGAGAAGCACAACTTGGACCGTGCAGAGTGAATCCCAGAGTTCAACTGTTGCCAGCACACCTCGCTCGGTAGATAGCAACTACCATCTTCCTCCTGTGACGTCGCTGAATGGACGTGTTAATCCGGAGATAGGTATAACGGAGGCGCAGGAGGAGGCTCGTTTTGAGCCAATCTTCCTCGCTCTCACAAAGTCGTACGAATCGGCTCTTCAAGCAGTTCCTATCACAATGCAGCAGTTCCAAAGATGTCTTGAAGCAGCTGACCAGCAGAAGCAAGCAAAAGAAATTCGTGACCTCTGGCATGGCCTGGTACAGCGGTCTAGGACATGTCTTGACCTGACCCAAGCTCTGCAGTTACGATTGACACATCTGAAGCTCAAAGACTCAGGCGTCGGGTTGAGTAGCGCCGACAGCGGCCGTCACGATCCATCCTTCTGGCAGTTGTCCAAAGCATTCCTACAAAGTTTTGTTGATCTAGTGACCGAAATGAAGGAGGTACGAAAGCTACAACTTCTGAACCTGCCGCAAGAAATCGTCGCCATATTGAGGCCGGTTCAGAAAGCGTGTCGAGATGCTGGCCATGCTATCAACACAAGTCCGTGGAATTACTTATTTTCGGGTGTTAATGTTATGCCAGCCCCGACGCCCTTTGCGGCTCGTGGTGGTGAAACTAATCAATCACCACCTCACGCCAATCGTCGGGCCATGACATCGAACGGCAACGTCACGACTTATTCGATGGCGGTAAGTCAGCAGCAGAGCCAACAGTCTCTGACATATAAATCAGCACTTCAAGCTCCACAATTGTTGTCCTCTCTACCCATGCCGAATTTACCAGCACCAATGTCGGCTCCGACTGCGAATACCATAAGCCCATTGTCAGCTCAATTGCCTGCAACACCACTTTCTGCTGCTTTAGGGCCAGCAGCTCAGGCAACAGTGCCCAGTACGCCAGGAAGTCTTTACGGAGATTCGTTTTTCAAAGGAGACGTTTTCCAACGAGCCGATAGCCTGCTTAGTATGCAACATGCTGCTGGGTCGGTAAATTTCTTGAACAGGCGGTGATGATAAATGACTGCTGCGTTGAGAACCTGAAGGTTCTTCAATTGTTATACAAAGTCTATGATTCGCCATTATTGTACAAGATGTGTACTCAAAATATTATTGTTTGGATAGTGTCTCGGTCGTCATCTCTATTGGACACCACGACTCGAGACTCGAATGCACGACGAAGATGACGAACGAATTTTAGATAGGCAACGCTCCTTTCATGACCACATTGGATGAAAGCAGCCCTACGGCCACGAGACAAAAAACTACATGGCAAATGTATTAAGAAAAGGCCCACAGCCAGAGAGAACATATGCACTTCTACAGGTTGATACTGTGTGTTCAGGTGCAAGCCTGCAGGCAAACCAGGCAATGGCCAGACTGAGTCGAGCTGAGCTCAGGAAAGCTCACGAAGCTACATGTAATCTACATATTGTATTGTACCATCAAAACGAGAACGACACAACTGATATCAACACTGGCAATTGCTGGACGAGCACACCAGTATTTTCGAGACATGATATCAAGATCCAATCAACCATCAACCCTTTAATCTGCGTACCACTACTTATTTGCATGTAACGCCCTCACTACGTAAACTTGGAACTGACTAACTACCCGTACAGTACTTCCTCAATTGCAACCGTCCTTCGCATGCTTTCATTCTTGTCTTTGTTCTTACACTTTAGACTCGTGCCTACCACGACGTACATGTACTTCATTAAGTCTCTGTATAGTAGACACCATCAATAACCTACCGCCATCCCGTCCGTTTGTGAATCCATTCCCTCTATACCTTAAACCTATAGAGACTGAATTATACCTTGTAGTTTTGATCTAAGATACATACCTAGGTAGGTATATATGTATGTAGACAGCTCGTTATCAAGTGGATCATATTCCGTACTGTTCCTACAGCAGGATCCACATCTACGTATCCTCAACGACTTTACGTCACAACATGTACTGTACTGTAATTCAAAACAACATCGGAGCTGCTATTACTCTGTAAATCGTATACATTTCCTTCCATCCTTTCATCCATCCATCTATCCGTCACCGCGTACATTCGAAACGACTACTGTAACTAAGGTTATACACCGAAACCAAAACCAAAAAGACCTACCTACGTGCCTACCACTCCCCACAACAACAATCCATCATCACCACCACCACCGCCACCCACGTTGACCACCCATAACTCCAAGCCCAAAATATGGAACACACAAACACGGAGTAAGTACCATGGCCCCTTCCCCATCCCAACTCAGTCTCCACCCCACCAACCAACAACTCTCTAACCACACCACCCCCACACCAGAAGCACAACCCTAGCCGAACAATCCCAAAACCCCAGCTCCGCCAAAATCAACCCATCCACAAACGCCGAAAAGGACGTCGGCCGCAACAGGAGCGAAGAGACGTCTTCTACCACTGGCGGTGGGGGATTAGACGAGCGGATGGAACAAATAGATGGTGGTGGTGGTGCTGCGGGCGTAAAGGGTGGAGAGGGTAGTAAGGTTGGGGAGGAAGGTGATGCGCATGATTTAGCGGCTACGAAGCAGCCTTGATGAGATTTTGCTTCGATTTTTGATTTTGATTCCGGTTTCGCATTTTTGGGAGATTTCGTTTGGTGGAATATCTAAGGGGACGAAGGGGAATCACTGAGTAGTTGGTCAAGATGAGCTTTTGAGGCCTGGTCTCTTGACCGCCTAGCCTACCTACTGTGGGTAATGATGACCAGAAATGGTCCAAGTCTAACTAGTGATCCTCCCAACCTTTGTTGGGCTGTGCAACAAGCCACCAGGTATCAAAAGTAAAATGCAGTACATGCGCCACGCTATGCTAGAAACCCTCAACCGTCACACCACTCATATTCAATGCCGTTGCACGCAGGTCCATTCACACTATGTTAAAGTCAGTATAAAGCTCTTGCAGTCAAAGTTCAGAAGGTATAACTCACCACTCGTCCATTCTCATCACCAGTGTACACACTCTGTGGCAAAGGTAATATGCAGCTGATAGCCGCTGCAACATTGCCTCCATCCTCCCTGGACGAATCAATATGGTTCAATACACGAATCATCTCCAACTCCCATCCCCCCTGCTCATTATTAACCGTCAAACTCCAAACTTTGACAATGCCACGTTTGTGACCAGAGAACAAGACGTCCCGTCCAAGCCATTCGGTTCCTGCGCCCTCGTAGCAGGCTATAGACATAATGTTGTCTTCTGTTGTGGAACGCTCTGATGTGTCCTGCGAAACGAGTAGCTCGCCATTAAGTGTGAAGACACTTATCCACGGCCCATGACAGACAATGATGTTACCAGTCACATCATTGATGGTGGCACATTCGACTTGTATCGATCCTGGAACTGCAATTCTGCGGACAAATTCGCATCTGTTGAGGTCCCAAAGAATTAGCTCTCCACTTGATGAACATGATAGCAGCGCATTAAAGGATCGTGACAAAGCAAGGGTAGTCACAGTCGCTCTATGGCCGAACAACGTGGCTCGCGGCTGTACGTCGACACTCTTAGTATTTGAACTGTGAATTGACCAAACGGCAACAGTGCAGTCTGTGCCGGCGGTAATTAGTGTTTTCGAGTCGCCAAACAGGGCGCATGACAATTGTCCAACGTGTAGATGTTCGAACAAGCCAATTTGCTTTCGACTGTCAGCTGCGTAGAAACGAATGGAGTTGTCAGCGAAACCCCATTCCATGTATTTGTCGTATGTTGGCGGTATGTTAAGTCGGAACGCGCCTGAACAGAGGAGCTTGTCTACCTTCGAGACGTATATCAGTGATGCGACTCGTTCCTCATCATCAAGAAGTGTGCCGGGAATTCTTGTTAGTGACTCCGCTGCGCTGTCGAGACGTTTGTACTTATGCCTTGCATGCTCCCTTGCTGGATGTGGCCTTTGGAAAACCTGGTAAGGTGTCTGCCCGAAATTATGGATGATGCCAATAGTCGCCAGCCGTTCGACAGGATCGTCAATAGCATCAAGGTCTCTCGCACCCTGGTAGGACAGGTGGTGAAAAACGTTGACAGCATCAACCGCTGCGTCACCTTTCTGCTTGCATCCAAAGACGAGATCGATCCATTTGTGTAGATGTTTGCTGACATACGGGCTTTCAAGTGCTTCCCTCTGCTTCGCAATGAAGATTTTCGGGTCTCCCTTCGCCCATGGTGGCAAAGTAACATTCCCTATCGATTTCGTGCTTCTCTGACGTGTACCAAAATCGTAGTTGTTGGGGTTGGTGAGGAATTCCGGAAGGTAGAAGAACTCGGGCGTGAGTTCTCGTACATCCGTCATGTTGGTCTGTGAAGCAGAGTTCCAGGCTCCCTCGATAGAATAGAAGAGGCGATCTGCGTGATCAAATGTACCTCCTTGTAGCAGGAGATAGGATTTCACGAACGGCTGTAGTCGGATCAAGAACGATGTAACAATCATGGCTGAAGAGTAATGAGTTCCATAGTGAAATGGTGGTGCGTTACTGTCTCCCATTTCAGCAAACTGCTTGTACCTCTCACGGAATTCACGCTCTCGATCAGAGGACTGACAGCCCATTGGCTTTGATAGATCTCGGAAGCTTAGAGGGCTCTCAAGGTCTAATTCTTCACTCGTGTAATCCGCGATGACCCATGGAAATACTGGATACTGCGTCAGATCGTTGTACGTCCGGCCCGCCAAAGTGTTGATTAACATAAGATAATGAAAGTTTGACATCTCCCCCTTCTGCCATTTTCTGGTTGCAGTCAGACTTGACGCTTGAGCGAAGACACTGGCGAAACGAGCGCCGAATGTTTGTGGTTCGTCTTCAGCACTCTTCAATGTCTCGTATCGCCAAGCAATTTCGGATTGAGGTGAGTCCGGGTTGCCGTACTGCGGTGCCTTTGCATTAACCAAAGAATAGAGGTCATTTCGGACCTTTGGGTTCACCACCGTCAGCAGATAGCTGCGACCATCACCAAAGAAGATCTCAATGGCAACGTCGCGAAAGAGAAACCGCCGTTTTGAAATGCTGATCACATCCGACCACTTCCAACTGCGTGTCTCGTGCTCGTTATCCTTGGAAGTTGATTTTCGTGTTGCAACACTACGGCCAGAGATCATGCCCACATACGAGTCCCGTTCTTCTGAAGGAGCTTGCCACACGTGCACAATCTCGCCATCTGCGCGCTGGAAGAAGTTGTCAATCAGATAGATGTAGTCCTTCCCAAGAATAAGTAGTCCCTCAACAGCCTCCAGGCCAGCGATCCGAGATATGTTCGCCACATGCTTGACTTGGTCTCCACGGTGAAGACTTCGCATAACCTTACGATTTTTGTCTTCAAAATCTTCTTGATCAGCATTAGGGTCCTCGACAAGTTCGAAGCTTTCCTCCACTTCCATGTTCTCAAAGGTTTCTGATCTTTCAGGCGCATTCGGAAATGGCTCAGCAGCCGAGATCTTCAGACCAGGAGACTGTAATGTTGATCCATCTCCAATAGGCGTAGTGCCAATACTGTCTGCAGTAGAAGCCTTCAGCCCTCTCACGTCGAGTCGCAGAGTTGGCAGGTCCGACCCTTTGCGCTTAGGTTGTGAATCATCGCCCGTTACAGAATAGTCTTCTGTCAAACGCAGGCGCATACGATTTCGACCTTCAGTCTGGTCGACCCGCCATTTGCGAGGCTTCTCGTCACTGAACAGGCCTGTAGATCGTGATAACTCGCGTTGTATACGAGCAAAGGCCGTGTTGGTAAAGACTAAATCGTCTTGTTGATCCTGTACAAGCCTTTGATGCTTCAGGGTCTCTGAAGAGTAAATGTTAGCTGTCCAATGATCGAACGTCACATCATGACGACGCAATGATTCCTCACGATCCTTCTCTGCTTTAGACCATATCTTGAGCTTCTCTTTGCGACGGCTGATGCGGGCTTTGCCAGAGTCTTCAGTCTTGGCATTTTCGTCCGTTACGAAGGCATCCCACGACTTTGTCAACGTCCCAAAGAAGAGCGAATCCAGTTCGGCCCTGTGCTCGTCGACCCACTCAAGAAAAGTCACATTGTCCAGTTCAACCAGTTTTGCGAAACTGTCTGCCAAGTGCTTTTGATCGGTTGTACTCGCTTGACCAAGTGTTGCAGCGGTTTCGTGGGGTTTTTGAACCAAGATCGTCCGCCATAGGTCTGCTGCCGCTGCACGCACAGCTTGTTCATCCGAAATCAAGCTGCCGTATAGAAGGTAACAGAGCAATTGCAGATATGTTGATTCAGCTTCTTCCGGAGCAAGAAGGACGTTCTGCCAGTAGGTCAGCTTTTTTAAGAATGCTAAAGTCTCCCCTGTTTCGACGTGGGAAAACGAGAGTAATTGCACCCTGAAAACAACGGCTCGAATAATGGAGATGGGTTGAGCACAAAGCCTCACGCTCTTCAACTTGGAGACTTCCGTTCGCTGCAAGTATTCCAGGATAGTGGATGCTAGGTCAATGACTGGATCTGTACCACCCAGGAACCAACCCTCGAATATTGCATCTCCTAAGTGAGATATAAATCTTGCCAAATTGGTGAGAACTTTCGTTTCGCACAAGATAGTCTGTTCCAATGCGATAGCATTTGCGAGTTGAGAGATCGTGTTCCGCAGTATCCAAGACTCAAAAAAAGTCTGGTGTTCAATAAATCCTGGAGGCGTTTTGATGAAGAGTCCCAGGCCAGCGAAATCTTTGCGAGTTAGCAGCTGATCAACGAATAGCGATATTACAATCTCGAGGATACTCTGGACAATGGCATGCTTAATGTTGTTCTCAGCGTCTTCAGTGGGCGAGACAATTGAAGTGGCTGGTGTTGTACTACTTTCGTGCAACTCCTTTTGGTGTGATAAATCTTTGGAGACGAGGACAAATGATGAACCTCGTCGTAGTGTCTTTCCTCGACCAGGTCTATCGTTTTGGCCTTTTCTGGTTGCTCGAATGATTGGAGGCCGAGCGGACAGGGGCTGCACCACTACATCAGTACCATCAAAGGACAGCATAGAGTCTCTCGCATTAAGCTCCACCGAAGCTTCCACAGCATCCACACCAACGACAACTGGAAAAAGAACGAACAGAAGCTCCTGCACATATGAGGACGAGGAAGCATATTCCCGAAATTTGGTTGATCTAGTCTGCAAATCTGATAGAAAGCGAACTATAGTATTGAAAGTATTGATGTTTTGTGGCGTGACCAAAGTCAATAGTGGATTGGGTGGTGCCATGGTTGACATAGAAAGCCTCTCTGGGACATTCGAAGTGGACACAGCGCCTGGTGCATGCAGACCAGACTGATGGTTCTTTGCCGAGACGATAGTTTTGAGACCCGATTGCAACATTCCAGTGATGACTTCAAACATCTCAGGATAAACAATTCCATATTCCTTCCGCGAATTGAAAAGGTCGACGAATGAGAACAGGTCAAAGGAGCGGTCAAGATCGAGTTCGGCAACATCAACGTCGAACAATATGGCGAAGCATACGGGCCAAAGAGCTGGTAGATGCCACCAACGCTTCAGCCTGTGGACCATTATGGCGAACCCACTAGATTTGTCCTTGAACTTCTTAACGTAAGCCTCTCCGTGTACGACTAGTAAGCGTGCCAAAATACGCATGGAGAGGACAATAACCTCAGGGGATGTCTCAGAGAGTAGGTATAGCAGCCATTTGTTGGTCACAGTTCGCGCGAACTTCTTGATCATGGTGAGATCACCTTTTGCGCATAGTGTATTTGAATACAGCCGCAGAATTTCGACACCGATCTCAAATTGGCTCAGATTTGGGTTATCACCAGTCGGGGTTGCTGTTCCAGCCCCTGATGATGCCCTTGAACGAGCCGGCTTCCTAAGCCTACCAATGTCATTGCGTTTGTGCACAGAATAAGTAATGAAGAGGGCCATTGAGCGTAACATTTCAGCTGACATTGCTGTCGGCAGGAGCGCAGCCAGAGCAGCGCTGTGAGATGGCATTGTGCTTCTGGAAACATTCTCAGACTTGAGCGCCTCCAGTAGCCTTCGAAGAGCTCGCATGCGACTAAGCCGCTTCAAATTGAATTTCATGTGCACGCTTTCTTTGGCAAAGACCACAAACTGTTTGAAGTAAAGTTCTTGAGTTTCGAAATGGTGATTACGCCAGACATTGTTATCGACAAGTAGAACTTTGTAGGCCAAGGGGTTATTGATCATTGAATTGGAAGTGTTCTCTTCATCAAACCCGATGAAAGACAATATTGACTTCAGCAGTCTAAGCGCAAGCCCATTTCGATCAAGGATAGGAGTTGGAATTGCCACCAGGCTTTTTGCCTGATCGCTTGTACCACCATTAGATATGCTCAATTTGTCTCGTAGTAGGTTGCTTAGGATGTTGTACCCATTGTTCCGCTCCATGACTTCACTATTTCGCCAGCTATTTTTCACGGTCTCCAGAAGGATGTCGACAGCGACTCCAACCTCCTCAGTAGTACGGGCTTTAGCAATCAGAGTAAGGCCGATAGGAGCACAACCACCCAGCCTCCAGGAAACATCTTCCATTGATTGGGGAACGGTAACAACAGGGTCACCCATCAACATGGCAACGCCATTGGTCTGAACTAGAGCATCGTTGATGGCAGGGACTGCTCCATTGATGGCCACTGCATTGGCTCCAGCTCTAGTATACGAAAACAAATTTTTGGCAGCAATCTTTGAAAGTGATTTGATTAGCTGGCTTTCATCTATGTTGTTACGGTCATCATTGTCCAAGACAGCAGCAGGAGAGATGTTGAGCAGGATTGCGTCTTCAGGGAGCACGCTACTTCCCTTTTGTCTGATCGCAATGCTGAGTTGCGAGGAATGCTCGTTGCCTGCGTTCAGGGACTCGTTACGGAAGTTCAGTGCAGCTGATGCATTGTAGGTTTGAAAAGACCCCAGGCAATCTTGCATATTGCCATGATATGTTGGGCCGAGATGGTATGTTACAGCAATAAGATCTTCGTTCAGTGTAACTTGAAAAAGCACAGCCGATGCCAGCGACCACATGGACACACAGGTTCCGTCAGTGCTAGGTGCTAGATCTTGTGGTGTACCCAAGAAGGCTTGCACCTTCGCAGAGCCAGAACGATCCGCCGGAGGCGCCATCGGGAAATTTGCCTTCGCCTGCTCCACGAAAAGACCATTAACGAATAATGATGCTTTTGAGGAACTTGTAACTCGCGGTTTTCGGTGCACAATACAAATATGGTACCACTTTTCAGTCTCGAACTTCGTAGACTTGAAACGCACACTCGGACGAGACCCTTTAATTGAGGTCTGTAAGATAAGATGTCGAGAATCTTTCTCAAGGTATGCCAGAATGAAACAAGTCTGCGTTTTGTCACATGCTCCAAACAGCGTTGTGTGCGCGTCTGCATCAAAAGTATCAAAGCGAGCCCATAATGAGATGGTGTAACCGTCAGTTTCAACAGGTGGAAAGGCTCTGCGCAAGGTCGGCAGTTCTATTGACGAAGAACCATAGCGTGACAGGTCAAATTGTATGCTTGCAGGCTGACGTGAAACACGGATGGCTTCGAGCAGGAAGGAAGCGGCAGCGACTGAGACGGCGGCCTTTGAGAAAAGAAAATGAGCGTCATCAAGGTTAGTGACACCTTCTTGAAACAACAATAATGCAAGCTCGCAGTATACAGATTTCTCAACTGATGTGTGTTTCCCATCGAATAGGAGAGGAATGACCGCAGTTAGCAGTCCGGCAGTATGTGCCTCAACAATGTTTTGTCGCGAAATGCCCATCAGTACCTTCAAGCTGATTGGGAAGGCTATGTTAATGGTCTGGGCCTTCTCGGCCTGTTTCAGATATGTCGTCCATGTTGTGACTGCGACTGTAAGCAGATCGGGTACCGCTAAATCGGTGACGTTCCGCAATTGTTGTTCAACCTGCGCCTGTACTAAATCCACACTCTTCGAATCCCAACTCCGACTGGGAGGAGGGAAGGAACTTGCCGTGCTTGTGAAAACAGTCTCTAAGCCCTCATCACCGACTGCAGCTGCTAACAGCACACCAAAGTATTGTTCGAGCACAGTATCATCAGACTTGGCCTGTATGAAAGTGTTAAGCAGTGTTAGCAGGTATTGCTGAATAGCAGACCAGCCGCCGCCCTCAACTCTAGTCCGAAAATAACGATTGTTCCCTGCATGGTGAATCAGAGCAGCCTCAAGGACAAGGAGAAACTGGAAGAGAGTTTGGATGAGGCCCTTTGTCTCGGAGATGGTAGGCGACTTGCACCATATCTCAACCAACTTTTGTATACTCTTGCTCAGCGCTTGGAAACCTTGTGCTCTTCGGAACAAATCTTGAGGATTTGTTGAGGCATCTGTATCCTTCAGCTTGAATCGTAGTCGCTGCAGCAGACCGGCTTGCGCCAGATCATCCTTATAGGCTTGCCATGTCGATAAGTCAAGAGCGTCCAGCTCGTTGATCAATTTTGCGATCTCATCGTCCGAGGGTGCGGCGGCCGAAGTATTCGAAGTGCTCGAGACAGCCCGTGTACGGAGAGGGTCAAGGGACATAGTTCCTACCGAAGTCCTGCATTAAGCCTCGCAGTCCTGCCCGCGAGATTATACAGGTCAAGCTATTGCTCTTCATTGAGATCTGCTTGAGGTCATCTAGGGTAACAGTACAGGATGTCAGCGTGAGATTGTGCCACTACCGTGCACCACTACAGTTGGCCAAGCGAAGACTTCAACATGGTTCGGTCCTCACAGAGAGTGGACAGCGGTCAGTGCAAGACAACAGGTACAGACTGGACCTGCAAACGCTCTGCAAGATCTTGCAGGTTGTGTATTGAATTGCTCCGATTGCGACGGGCCCAGCAAGTCGAGGTAGTTTGCGTTAGGTGGTATACAGAACAGCCGTGGCGCATGATACGGTAGACGACTCCCACCTTAAGTGTAGACTTGACACAAGTCCATCGCGCATTGACCGAGGGTGACGCTTCCGGAGCCCCCACAAAAGGTGGCTACCAAAAGTGGAATAAATAGGTCAGCGGTGACGGTCACACCTCTTTGGCTGGAGCCTAGTCCTTATCAAGGCACGTCGCTGAGCAACAGACTCAGAGCTTGGCTGACTGGCCACCGGACCAAGCAGCAAGCACATACGCGCGTGACTCGTACCCATTCTTGCGTCTTCTCAACGCCTGCCTTGACCATCCGACCGTATCTCGGCCATTTACCTCCATATCTCCCAATCTCTCCCATCTACTGTTCTGTGACCTTCTTATCATCAGTCAAGCTCTTGGTATTGCTCCTGCTCATTCACTTCACACCTGCTACCTACATTACTCAGTGTCTGGAATATTGAGACCATCACCATGAGATCTGCTCTCGCCCTAGCCCTTGCGGCGGTGGCAGCCAGTTCCCCAATCGTCGTGGAAACCATTCACAACGATGCTGCTCCCATTCATTCATCGTCCAACTCGAAAACTATTCCAGACTCCTACATGGTTGTTTTCAAGAAGCATGTCACAGACGCCCATGCTCAGGCCCATCACAGCTGGGTGCAAGATGTCCACTCCAAGAACCAAGAATATAGAACAGAGCTCAAGAAGCGAGATCAGATGAGCTTTCAAGAGGAGATCTTCCAGGGTCTTAAGCATACATACAACATTCCAGGCCTAATGGGTTATGCTGGTCACTTCGACGAGGATGTCATTGAGCAAGTCCGCAGGCATCCAGACGTTGAATACATCGAACTCGATTCTGAGGTTCATACCATGAAAGAGGATGCTCCAGAGATTGAGAAGAACTCCCCATGGGGTCTTGCTCGTATCTCCCACCGTCAGGGCCTCACCTTCTCCACTTTCAACAAGGTAAGCTTTCGATCTAGCTTCTGCATACAATGCTAATCGTGATGACAGTATCTGTACTCCGTCGACGGTGGTGAGGGTGTGGACGCCTATGTTATTGACACCGGCACCAATGTTGATCACGTTGATTTCGAAGGCCGCGCCCACTGGGGCAAGACCATCCCAACTGGCGATGCTGATGAGGATGGCAATGGCCACGGAACACACTGCTCCGGCACAATCGCTGGCAAGAAATTCGGTGTTGCCAAGAAGGCCAATGTCACAGCTGTCAAGGTGCTCCGAAGCAACGGTAGTGGTAGCATGTCTGATGTCGTCAAAGGTGTCGAATGGGCTGCCACATCTCATATTGGGTCAGTGAAGGCTGCCAAGGACGGAAAGAAGAAGGGCTTCAAGGGTAGCGTAGCCAATATGAGCTTGGGTGGTGGAAAAAGCCGCATCCTTGACCTCGCAGTCAACGCTGCTGTCGATGCTGGCCTACACTTCGCTGTTGCTGCTGGAAACGACAACGCCAATGCTTGCAACTACTCACCTGCTGCTGCTGAGAAGGCCGTCACTGTTGGCGCGTCCACTCTTGGTGACGACCGAGCCTACTTCTCCAACTTCGGAAAGGTAAACACTACACGAACACATCCTTGGATATGACTAACAATGATTTAGTGCACTGATATCTTCGCACCCGGCTTGAACATTCTCTCCACCTGGATTGGAAGCAAGTATGCCACCAACACCATCTCCGGCACCTCGATGGCCTCTCCACATATCTGTGGTCTCCTCGCCTATCTGCTTTCCCTCCAGCCTGCGTCTGACTCTGCCTATGCTGTCGCCGAGATCTCGCCGAAAGAGCTCAAGGCCCATCTGATCAGCATCGCCACCCGGAACGCTCTTGCTGATATCAGCGCAGACACTCCTAACCGTAAGCAAACTCCTCAAACATTAGTCTGGGATCATGTACTAACGTGTAATAGTCCTTGCCTGGAACGGTGGTGGCAAGTCCAACTACTCCGAGATCATCAAAGATGGTGGTTACAAGATGGAGCAAGAGCCAACCTTTTTCGAGGAGGTTGATGGTCTCAAGTCCGAGCTCAAGTCGATTGTTGCCGAGCTTGAGGAGCTTATCGCGAAGGCATAAGCAGCTTCGATGCCATCAGTCGCACCTTGGAATATCCCAGACGAGCGTATTAAGGACCATATAGCGTGACTAGAATTGTATAATGCGGTTCGGAGCTATAGCTTTTCCATTCGCTTTCGGCAGTTGGTTCTATCTGCATAGTAAAACTGAAATTTATAAAGGTAGTGGACACAATGGATTCATAACATGGATAGCACTTGGAATGGCTAGTCAAATATGCATGCCCTGACAAACGGAGGCTCGGGATATATATCAATTGAACAAAGCGCGTTCAGCCCACCAATTTGTCCTGTGATATATTGAGCATATATACAACAGTCTTGGCCTTCAGTTGACTAGTGGTCGGAGTTTGTGCAGAAGAATCCAAAGGGACACACAGCAGTGCTGCCATTCCAGCTACTTTGTAATTCACAAGATCTCGATTCTCTAACATTAACTTAATCTCCATGCCAGTTTCAACACGATGATAACGCCATCATGTCCATTGCACCATGACCAACCACTACATCAATAATAGTCCAGTCGTCTCAACACCATCCGTAGATCGCCGCGAACACAAAAGCAATAACCACACAATAAGTATCTCAATCAGACCTCGCAAGCAACGGTTCTCTCTCTCCATCCTTCTTCCCACCCTTCTTATTCTTCCCCTGCTGCTGCTGTTGTTGTTCCCCACCATCCTCCTCACCCTCCTTCGAGTCCGGCAAAGTCTTATACTCCCCCTCCGCAACCTTGCCCACCCTCCACGACCCCTCATCCGCCGCCTTTTTGAAAAACTCCTGGTTCTCCTC
>Ga0115846_100662_pt1 | contig 17451 bp, 14 predicted proteins | sample InSIn5gowninarea_2_FD_83860 | JGI IMG/M metagenome (GOLD analysis project Ga0115846, IMG submission 83860)
AAACATTAGACACATTATATGATGCCTCTTCATCTACATCTTTAAAAAATACATCTATGTCTCAAGAGAATCTCCTATAGGTTGCATCAAGAGAAATTCCTCATGTGAAAAATACACTTTCTAATATGGGTATTGGAGAATATGATATTGATGATGTAATATTCAATATTCCCACTGCTCAAGAAATTGGGCAACCTTGCCAAGAATCAAATGCCATAGGACAACTTATTTTACTTGGAGAAAAACCAAATCAAACTATATTTGTGTATGCAGGAATTGACAAGCCTAATACACAACCTATTTTAAAAATCAACGAGGAACCATTCTCTAATCCCTTAAATTATTTATCACCTCATGCACGATATTTTGTCCAATGATATTTTGATAATTTTCATTGGAAAGGATATGGTTTAGGACGTTATGAACAAGGACCACAATATATAATAGATATACACTATCAAATGCCTAATGAAAAAACTGGATTAGGATATAAAAGTAAAACAAAATATGATCCAAGTAAGAATATGTTAGAACTACAACCTGAAAACCTTATATATGATGAATCATTATATCTTTATCATGTGCCAAAGTTAAATGAGGATGAGCTAATATCAATCAACATGGTGCAAATAGAACAAATCAATAATAAAGATATAGAGCCTATATCTTTAGTTAAGAAAAATATTATAAAAGTAGAAGAATATGATTCAAGTGATAAAACTTGGATCCCTATACCTAATCAGTTAGAGGAAGGATCACGTATAGTAATTGAGGAAACTATTGATGTCAATATCAGTGATGATCCGATTAAACCTAAAATTATTCAATTGGGAAAATATTTAACAGAGAAAGAAAAAGAATCATTTATATCTATTATAAAAGAAAAATAAGCCATATTTGCATGGACTTACTAAGATATGCTTGGCATTGCTATAGATCTTGTTGTGCACAACTTAGGCCTTAAAGATGATGCTAAACCCATCAAGAAAAAGTTACGAAAAATGAATCCCAAGATAGCTTTGATGGTCAAAGAAGAATTACAAAAATTATTACAAGCTAAATTTATAGAACCAATTGATTATTCAGATTGGATTTCAAATATGGTTCCTGTAAAGAAACCAAATGGAAAAATTCGTATCTGTACTAATTTTCAAGATTTAAATAAAGCTTGTCCTAAAGATGATTTTCCACTTCCAAATATAGACACTTTAGTAGATGCCACTGTAGGTCATGAAATGCTATCACTTATGGATGGATTTTTTGGCTACAATCAAATACAAGTTGCTCCTGAAGATCAACATAAAACTGCATTTATAACCCCTTGGGGAACCTTCTATTATAAAGCAATGCCCTTCGATCTTAAAAATGCTGGGGCAACCTATCAAAGAGCAATGACATACATCTTTCATGATTACATGCATGATATTGTAGAAGATTACGTTGATGACTTGTTAGCTAAGTCTAAAATGAGAAAGCAACATCCTGAGACATTAATAAAAATATTTGATAGGTTGTTACAATTTAATGTTCGTTTAAATCCAAAGAAATGTGTTTTTGGAGTAACTTCAGGAAAATTATTAGGATTTATTATGTCTCGATGAGGAATTGAAATAGATCCTAATAAAATTAAAGCCATAATGCATATGCCATCTCCTTCCAATATTAAACAACTACAAAGTTTACAAGGAAAATTAGAAGCAATCAGATGATTTATTTCACAATTATCAGATAAATGTAAACCTTTTACCAAATTGTTAAAGAAGGGGGTTGTTTTCCATTGGGGAAAAGAACAAGAAGAAGCCCTTGATGAAATTAAGAACTATTTATTAACACCTCCAGTATTAAGTCCTCCATGAGGAAATGAACCATTCTTACTGTATTCATCAGCTACAGAAGAGGCTTTAGGTATTATGCTTGCTCAAAAGAATGAGCTTAATAAAGAACAAGCTATATATTACCTTAGTCGAACGTTGGTAGATTATGAACTTAAGTATGTCTATATGGAAAAACTATGTTTAGCCATCATTTTTGCAACTAAAAAACTTAGACACTATATGTTGAATCATACTACCTATGTTATTGCAAAAGCTGATCCTCTTAGATATATGATGAATAAAATATATCAAAATACAAGAACATCAAAATGGATTATGTATTTGACTGAATTCGATTTGCAATTTATCAGTCAAAAATCTATTAAAGGTCAAGTTATAGCTAATCATTTAGCTGAAGCATCTTTACAAGACGATAATCCACTTGTTATAGAACTACCTGATGAACATATATTCCAACTAGATGATGATATACCAACAGAATTGGAAGATAAAGGGGATAATATCAATATTTATATTGATAAATCTATGTATTATGTCGATCCTAGACATTACCATGACCAAATTGAAAAAATAAACCTGATTTGTTTTAGATGGCCCACATCTTCACCACGACTCATTCTTGATTGTTCTTTCAATCATTGGATTCTAAACATAGCTTATCATGCCCCACAAGATTTGAATAACTTTTTTGATTGGGCAAATCAAATTGCAGGGGATTTAAACTATCACAAAATGATTTATGATTTTACCTCTTCATTTTTTCCAAAACCAAGACAATTAGAAATATTAATTCAAAAGCTTAATCATCATTTCTCACATACAAGATCAAGATTCTCCTCAATTCTTTCACATGAGGAATTTCTCTTGATGCAACCTATAGGAGATTCTCTTGAGACATAGATGTATTTTTTAAAGATGTAGATGAAGAGGCATCATATAATGTGTCTAATGTTTGCGCTTGGTTTCACCAAGATTCTTCATCCTGTGGATCTACCTTATTCGATTCAGAAAATAAGTTGCTTATATCTATATTTTCTATTATTTCTTTTTGTTTTTCATGTTTTGATATATTTTGTTTACCATTATCTTCCAAAGATTTTGATAAAGGTGTCATAAAAAAGTGAGCGGAGGGTAGAGTAATTCCATCAGGAATTCCTGTAATATTGCAATGTGAATATGGATTATCATCTCCAGGAATGCAATGTACTACCCCATTATGTATGTATTTTAAACAATTATGATATGTTGAAGGAACACATTGCATATCTTTAATCCAAGGCCTACCTAAGATAATATTATATTGTGTAATATCCCCTTCGATAACCTGTAATATAGTTTGAACTATTTTTGATCCAACCGTAATGGGTACAGATATTGATCCAACTGTTGGACATAGAGCATCATTGAAGGCCCTTAGTTGTAAAGTTGGTGCCTTAATTTGTGAAAAGGGAATATTTAAATTTTGAAAAGCCATTGTTGATATAATATTTATTGCAGACCCTTCATCAATTAAGACTTGCTTAAACATTTTTCCATCAACACCTGCTACAATATGTAATGGTGGGTCAAGTTCGGGTGAATTTTTCCAATGTTTTATTTCGTGATCATAAAAAGTAATTGCTGGTTTTTGAATTTGTTTGATATTGCTTACAAGAGTAGCAAAACTCTCAGGATCATTAATGTCTAATTCCAATTTTTGTAAAATATGATTCATCGCATCTCAATGATCTTTAGATTGTTGTAACAGATCAAATAAAGATAGCTTGACTTGTGATGACTTTAATTGTTGTTGTAATGCCCCTTTCACTGACACTTTTGGATATTGAGGTCTTGGTATATTGGGTATTTCACTTTGTTGATTTGTTGTTGTAGTTTGTTTATTTTGACTTTTTTGTGCCCTTGTGGCAACACTAATCATGGAAACATAACCTGTATAATTTGGATTAATTTTATGTGTCACTTGATTTATACTTGATGAAATATTATTTGCATGATGTGGAAGGGGGTTTTGATAAATACCTAAATCTTGATTAGGATTTTGTGAAGGTGTTTCTACTTGTAACTTTCCTTCATCAATCAAATCTTGAACAACATGTTTCAAGGAATGACATTTATTTGTATCATGACCTCTTTGTCGATGATAATTGCAAAATTCATTTTCTCTATACCATTTACCATTCTTATTCTGCATTTCATCTGGTCTAATCTCAGGTAATGTTATTATATTATGATCTAATATCTTCTTTAACACATCATGAAGGGATTCATGTAAAGATGTAAAATCTTGAGATGGTCTCATATCTCTTTCATTTTGTTGATTTCGTCTTGGTTCTTCATTCTTCTTTAATGGTGGCTTAGATTCTTCTTCTTTTTGAATAGATACTTTATTAGTTGGCACCACTTTCTCTGTTTGTGTTTTAGTTTTTGTATTTCCATCTCATTTTTTACCTTTTATTTCACCATCTTGAATTTTAACTCGTTCAATTACTACTGCTTGGGAAATAGCCTCTTCAAATGTTTTATGTTGTTGCATAAGCAACATGCTAGCAATAGGTCTTAAGCAACTTTGACTAAACAATTTTACCAATTCCTCTTGAGGTAATGTATAGGGCATACTTGTCAAGACTACTCACCATCGTGAAATGAAGTCATTTATGGATTCATCAAGAAATTGTTGTAATCGTGTTAAATCTGTGATGGAAGTTTTATCCTTAATATTGATCCTAAAGTGTTGTAGAAAACAATTTGCCAATTGAGAGTAAGACTTAATACTATATTCAAGCAAATTGTTGTACCAATCCATAGCTTGTCTAGCAAGTGCCATAGGAAATATTCGTAGCATTAAAGCGTCATCATTGGCAATTAAATAACTAGAGTACTTGAATTTTCTTAAGTATTCTTTAGGATCCTCTTTTCCTTTGAAAGGTTCAATCTTAGGGATTTCAAATTTATAGGGTATATCCTTTTTTGGAACACTTGGATGTATTGGTTCACTACAAATTGTCTCATATAAGAGGCTTTCTTTCTTTTGTTTGAGTAATATTTCTTCTATTTCTTTTAAACATTTTGTAATATCGTCATCTTCTTTAGCTATTTTTGGATAAGTTTCCGTTAAAACAATTTTAGGATTGTCTTCTTCTTGGTACTATTGGGAAGCTTCTGGTAAATAATAAGGAACAATTTGTTGTTGTGTTTGTGGGTAAGTTATCATTTGTGCTTGAGGAACCATTTGTTGTTGTGGAACCATTTGTGGTTGTGGAACCATTTGTCGTTGTGAAGTTCCTAAAACTTGTGGTGCTTGATATGGTTGTTGTATATACTATGGTTGTTGTTGTTGAATCTTAGGTTGATATTCTATATTTTGATTTTGAGATATATTTTGTGGAATAAGTTGATAACTTGGTAGATTTCCTTGTACTTGAGGATAACGTATGGGCTGCTGACTTGGTTGTTGAATGTACAATTGATGTTGAAGTTGAGGAGCCACTTGTTGAGTTTGAAATGATTGACTAACCTATGGGTTTAATTGTTGTGTAGGCAAGTATCCACTTTGCACCATAGGTTGTTGAAATTTAACTTGTGGTTGTTGATACGAGGTTTGATATTGTTGTGGTAATGTTTGAGTTTGAATTTGTTGAGGCACATGTTGTAAAGGAATTGTTTGAAGAGTTGATTGTGCAACATGTGTGTAAGACATAAAGTTTTGTTCTTGATTTTGTTCATTACCTAAACTCAATCCTTGTGTTGGATTATAATAAGGATTTTTTTGCATATTTTGCATTTGTGGTGTTATGGTTTGTACCTTTGGAGTTTGCAACCTTGAAGTTGTAGTTTGAGTTGGCTGATTTGTTGTATAAACAATGCCAAATGGTACTTGATACATTTCGCTTTGTTGTGGTTGTACTATTTGACTTTGTGTTTGAACTTGTGGCCTAATAGGAGTTTGACTTTGTTGAGATATATCAAATGCATATTGGTACTTAGGTGTTTTGGAATTTTGTCTTTCTAAGGGCATACCTAAAGTATTTTGTGGTGGGTTTTGAAATTGTTGGGCTGTTCCTGATGTATTTTGGATTTGAGGTAGAAATTGTTGTTGAGTATTAGAAACTTGTAATGTAGCTTGGGGAGTTTCTACTTGTTGAAAGGGTTCTTGATATTGTTGTGTAAACTTAATCAACTCTTTATCCTTTTTTGTTTGTAGAATTTGATCATATTCTTGTAAATTTTGTTGCCATTCTTCTTGTGTAAGTTTTGGTGATACATCTTCTTTTATGTGCATATACGGGGGAATAGGTCGCATTGTTTGTAGCCTTTTACTAGATTCTGGTAATTCTGATATTCCTTTAAATGGCATAATTTGGGAATCTAATTGCACTATTGATGTAATAGGATTCTGATGCAAATTTTGTTCAGTTCGTAAAAGTTGATAAGGATTATAAAAGGATGTAAATCCTTCTAAATTTTGTGATTCAGGACTAGCTGTATGAATAGATACTCTATCATACATATTTTGCATCTCTCTTGACATAGTTGATGGCGTATAATCTGATCGTCTAACATAAGAGAGAACAAATGAACTGCCTGGTAAATATTTCTTAACTTTTACGTACTTAGGTTTAAATTCTCCTTTTTGTAACACAAGATCAGTTGTATGTCTACTTGATGGATGTTCTACGTCTTTCAGACTATGTATAGGTAATTCACCCAAATCATAATGAGTACCATGCGGAGAAAGACTATGGATATGCGGAGAAGCTGAAGGTATACGCAATTGAGTTAATCTTTTTCTTGCTTCTATAAGTGCATAATCCTATTCAACATATGTTCCTTGTAATATATTGAGATTTTCAGTATTTTCTTCTAGAATAGGTTCTTGAATTTGATTGTTTTTTAAGTCTTCAGGATATAATTCCTGAAGTAAAGGTTCAATACTAGACTCACGAAGTGGGACCTGTTGTGTCAATTGTAAGCTAGTTTTGTCTATTTCTTCTAGCTTAGTAGAACTTTGAGCTTCTTTCTCTTATTGAGCCTTTTGTGAACGAGTTTGAACAATTTTTTTTAAAAGCATTTTACATAAAAGAAAACAATTATGCACAAACATCCTACATGCATGCATCTATTTATTAATGATCTTGTCTTAATGTTAAAGTAAAAAGAAATAATTTTTTTTTTTTTTTTGTTTTCCTAAATTTGTTTCTTCTAGTCAAGTGTTTAAATATGGTGAGCTGGTATTACTAGAGGATATCTAAGGTGAAGTCATGGCTTGGTACCTAAAAATCATCCCCCTTTTGTGCAATGGGGTACAAGAAATGTCGCTAAGATCTACCTTGGTGATTAAATCCAAGTGTAGTCTCTTTTTTATAGTCGCCCGGTGGAAAGTGATGACTTCTACCTTAAGAACCCAGTATTCATCTCCAGGTTTTGCCTCTATGGCTTATGATATAAGTGGTGGGTACCAAGAGATAAGAATTAATGGTTGGTGATGAAATCCAACTCATTAATGTTCAATTAATTCTAAAGGCATTATGACATGCATTTAAATAAATAAAATATACTCATGCACACTACCCTCCCAAACATTCATATCCATTTTTATCTTTATTTTATTATGATGCAAAGAATTTTAATTAAGTGAATCTTAATCTAGAAAGTCTCGTTGTTCTTTTTTAATTATTAAATGAGATTCATTAACCCCTTCCAGCTGTGGAAGTATTATGTGTGGTAAATTATTTCTTCTTACCCATCACATATCCCTTCGACCTCCATTGGAGTGGTAAGGGCAGACATGGTAAGAATCCATTAAGTGAGAATAAATTGATTAGATGAGGTTCAATTACTCCTCTAAGAGTCACATATCCCTTCGACCTCCATTGGAGTGGTAAGGGCAGACATCATTAGAGTATTAATGTGAAGTTCATTTCCCAAAACAAAATGAATTCATTTACCCCTTTCATCCTTTTCTTGGCTTACTCAGGATCACCTAATGGTGCAAGAGTAGAGGCTTACTCAGCGAACGAAAGTATTAAGTGAAAAATGAACCCAACCAATTAATTAACCATTTAATGTTTTAACTATCCAAAAACCCGATTTATTTACCTTAGATTCATTCCAAATTAGATTTAATTCTTTTACTCCTTCCAACTAAGGAAGTCTTATATGTGATAAATTACCTCTCTTTACCCATCACATATCCCTTCGACCTCCATTGGAGTGGTAAGGGCAGACTTGATAAAGAGTCATTAAGTGAGAATAAATTTACCAAGTTAATGATAATGTGAAAAAAGGAGAAAACTTAATTTACTCCTTCTTATCAAGTCTATTCTGGTCACCTCAGATCGCATAAAGCGCAAAGGGAGAGCATAATTAGACAAGATAAGAAGTTTTTAAGTGTGTGTACCCTTTTCCCAAGCATAAAAATAAATACATAACATTATGTATAACACAAGTCAATAAATGATGCATTTAAATTTTCTTTACCCATTCCTATATGCAGTCATAAAACAGAAATCAGAACAAACATAAAAATTTATTTTCTTTTTTCACTTAATGTGGAATCATCAAAACAATTCGAGTAGAAGTATGACAGGACCTCTATCCAATCGTTGGAGATTTATCCAAGTCGTTGACGCTTCCAGATAGTCGTCGATGTCCAAAACTAGTCGCTAGCGTTTGATATAAGTCCCTATCAATGCACAGACCACAAATTTAAATCAGTGAACTAAATAACTAGAACATAGAGAAATGAACATTAATCAATTAATCAGACAAAAATACTTCCCTATGGATGTTAATCACAAGGTTGGAGGTTCAAGCCCTCCTTCTAGCACCATAAATGTCAATCAGAAAATCAACCCTATTAGCAAACAAGACAAGAGATGTTAAAACAAACATGCACTTTATTGACTTTTTGAAGACCTCGATGTATAGAAATAGATCATATGGTGTAAATGCCTTGTAAAAAGGGCTTTTCAATATTTTTTTTACAGCATTAACAGTAAGCAATAAGAGTATAATCGATGTAGAGTCACTGGTGACAATATTTGGGATGTAGGCAACTTCAAGAAAATGCTGGCACCTTAAGTGGGATGCTAGAGACTGCAAAAAATGCCAGCGCCTAATGTGCGATGGTGGAGACTATAGAAAATGCCAGCACCTGATGTGCGATGCTAGAGACTGTGTGAAAATGCCAACACTCGACTATCTGCTCTGGAACTTCCTAGGTCTAAATTTGAAAGATGATCAAGCTCCACTCTGGTTCAATTCGCCTATGTCTTCAAGTGGTTCGGCTTCTCCAATATATCCCAGCACCTGTGGACCCTACACACATGCTAAAACAAGAAATTAAACATACCTGCACTCATAAAAAACATAATCAAGATATCAAAATATGAAGTATCTTTGAAATTAGAAACAAAAACCTTTTGCAAGAATCCTAGTCCTGTCTCTATTTCAGCAGCATAATGTTACTTCACACTTTTTGGGTCCCTTTCCACTACGTTTTGCCATGTATTTATAGATTTTTTTGTGTCTATCCTTCATATTTTTTTAAGGCTAAGAAAAGGTGGTCAAAGCTTATCACAAGCTTAAAATGGCAAGGTTGTTTTGAGTCAAATGCCACCGCAGGTAGTGACTAACCCCCTCTATCCGTAATTCCACGGAAAGGATGAGATCTTACAACTTTCACACTATTTTTAATTTTTTGCCTTAACTATTATATAATCGCTAGCGATTTAATTACGGACATCGATGACCTAAACCAATCTCTGGTGATCATACAAATCATCAGCGTTTTTAGTTATTTAATATTATTAAACTTTAATGAATCATTTTTTAATGTGTACAATGGGTGTGTGTTCTTTAGAATTCATTATTATAATGCTTAGCAAGTGAAAATGTGTAAAGATATGTGTGATTTGTTGAAGAGATTTAGCAAATTATATTTCACAAAATTTAGGTTGTCAACTTTAAAAACCATACATTAAACAAAGTAATAATAAGAATTAAACATACATTCACATTTAACACAATATTGAGAGACAAAAATGAATCATATATATATATATATATATATATATATATATATATAATGTGGTAAATCCACATCTCAGTTTACATCCTAGTGGAGTACCCTACTACCACTACTTTATCCACAAATGGAATCCCACTTGATACCTCACTAGAGCTAATACCATGAGAGGCCATTATTTCCTTGGCCCTCTCATATTTACCCCTACATGTCAAAATATCATTTTCCTTCTCTATTTTCTCCATCTAGCTCTAGATGAAGGCCCACTGTTCATTGGGTGGTGGCATGCCTACTCTCTCCTACAACCTCTTTAAGGATTGGTTCATGGAGGCTATCTATGTATCCCTAGCTGATAATGTAGCCTATAAAGTGGCTACATATGCCTTAAAAGGCTTAAGTATCTCAATCTTGGCATCTAAGGTTGCAATATTTGCAATGCTCTCTCCTGTAAATAATGAACTATCAAATATCAATATCTTAACCTAGTAAACCGATAACCAAAAAGATAATAAGTTAACATGTTGTTATCTACTTCCACTAGTGGAATGGCCTCTACCAATACTGATAATCTAGGAGTGGTTCCAAGTACTGATGCAACTGGTGGTCCTTGCATAGGAATATCATGCATGGGATTATCCACCTACTAAAGGTCCCTAAATGAATACCCCTTGGATACCATTTTCATCTCCTCATCATCATCATCATCCATACCCAAGGTTGTTGGACATACTATGCCCCACCATGCCATAAACACTATAATAGTATCAGGTTCCATGGATATCTTCATAGTTACATACATAGTCTTAGGCTCCTCCTAGGTAATCATCCATGGTAGTATAATATACACTCCTAGTGGATCATATCTCTTTATCTTGTATCTTAAATAACAAATGGGGGCATGTGGAATACCTTTAGGGATCCCAAACTAGCATATTACCTATTGGGGCAAGTAAGGATCCACCAAATTCCTCCATTTCTGAAGGAAGAAAAGTTTCCTCACCTAGGAAAGTTGGTGGGCATTGTCATCCCATACAAAATCTACATAGGATACCTAAACTACGTTCTCAGGCTAGAGTCCATTTATCTCCCTCTATCTCACCTCTAGTGTATGCAAATACCTATACCCATATGCTTAGGAAGCCCATCAAGTTAGTGTAATATCTGAGGGATCATCCCTCACCCTCTATAATCCCATAGGATGAATAATGAAAATCTTCTCATAATCTCATATCTAAAGGAGACTTGTATCAGCTATCATAATGTTGAACTTGTCAACACTCACAAAATTACATAGATCCCTATAAAGTTGGACCAAACCCAAGGGTTCCTAAGCAAATTATGTACCTCACTTATAAAACTCTTGCACAACCTAAACTAAGCCAAGTGGAAATGAAGATCTACTCTTATCTGGGAAAAAATAAGTAGTAATAATGGAGGTAATATAAATCCTCAAGTTTCATCTAGTGGAGGCAAATTTGCATGCCCTGGTAAGATGAGTAGCTCAGTACTCCCAATCATGAAAATCCTCTCCTATAAACCATAATGAAAGTTGTTGCCTCTCTTTGTTCTTGAAAACTTCAACTTGATGAACAAGTCAACCCTAGATAGGAATCCCTCAAATCCTATAAACATCTAGCAGCATCACACTCATTTCACTTGGGGATAAGTGAAATGAATTGGTATCCTAGTACCATATCTCAACCAAGGCTATGAGAAGTGGGAAGTCTTGTTGAATATATCTGACAATAGATAAATTATTCAACTTGGATCGCATGAGGATGTCATCCTCATGGTTCATTCTCTACCATCCCCATGCCTTATCTAGAGTTGTTGTTAATATAGGTCCTCCTTGAATTAGAATTTTATGATCCTACAATCATATAATAATAAAATTCACATCAATACTTAAATAAAGTAATGATAGCTAAAGATAAAAAGAGCTCAAATGGCCTCATTGGGGGTAAAGTATTTAATTTAAGTGATTAAAAATAAACTATAGGGTTTTTTACGAAGGTAATATCAACGCACTTTTGGAAAAAATAAATTAAAATAAATAGACTTACCATATGATCAAATGGTAGAATCCTAAGATATTCTACAATATGCCCTTATATCCTAGATAGGGGTCCCTCCACCAAACACCAATCCTGATCTACCATATCAATAAGATTATTACAACAATCAAAGGTAAAATGAATGCTAGAAAGTAGGAAAGAGAAATATATCAAATGATAAGCAACCAGCTAGAAGATAATGTAGTAAGATCCTCATAGATCTCAGCTATCAGAAGTATATGATAATTCAATGCCCCCAATTCCACTTTTTTTTCAATTGTTTTACCTAACCCTAGCTAAATGATTGCCATTTTTTACTATCAAATTTTATGCTCATAAAATGCTACCTCATGTGTGCAAATTGTAAGGAAATATTTTAATTATTAAACATGCCTTATTCATGAACCAATTTTTTCACATTCACGTAGCCAACAAAATGCAAAAAGTCAAATTGAGATTCAATTCAATGCATGCTGGTTAAAAATGGTAAAATGGTAAGTTTGAATGTTTACAATCTACATAAGTAGCCAAATTGATGATGTTCTATTTTTGTTATTTATTAATACTAAAGAGATGCCACTAGCAGCCTGAATTTTAAAAAATTAGAGTGTGATTCAAATGTTATATTGCAATTCTAACTTTGTTAGACCCACATGGATGTATAAATTAGGATATACTTGATGAATACATAAAGATTTTAATTTATCAAAATATGATTGGATTAAATGAAAAATGGTAAATTTTGATTTCTAAATTTATGCATGATATTGAGATTCTTAATATTTGAATAATTATGTTTTAATGCCAATTGAGTACGTTGTTTTTCATGAAAGTTAATTCAATCATTTTTCATGTAGTCAGTGACATGAAATATGTGAAATTATGGGTTCTATCAAATTTGGATTGTATTTTATCAACCTTAATAGATAAAAAAAAATTCTATCATGGTTATAATTTTTTCAATGAATGAAATGCACCTAAGGTCAAACTTAGCCAAGTTATTATTCACTTGCAAAATATTATGCCATATGGAAATGGTATTTCATGATTTTATGGGGAAAAACATCATTTCTTGCTTTCAATTGAGTATTGTTAAAAATTGTATATCTTATATGACAAATTTTACATAGCTAACAATGTATGATTATTACAAAATTCATTATAAATATGGCATGTGATAAATATTTGAATATATGATTGGAAATGCCGTTATTTCACAAATATGCATTTATATGGAAATAATGAATAAACTTACAAAAAAATACATGATTGTTAAATTCTACAAAAATAACGCAGTCAACTGTGTATGTTTGCTTTGAAAATTAATGAGATCACATGTGCAATCTTGATGTGTAAGGCCAAAAAATATTTGAATATTTGGTATTTTTATGGGAATCAAATGATATTATTCAATGTTATCCTAACAAATATTTACAAGGACATGGTAACTCCATGAGCAAAATCTTTTATAAATTGCAAGTTATTTCGAGCTTGAGTCATTAAAAAGGTTCTCATTAGATTGATAATCATGGTTGTTCCAAGCTTGGGATATTAAAAAGGACCTCATTAGCTTGATCTTCATATACTATGAGTTACAATCACAATAGTCTATATGTCATGGTTAAATAGAACTATGAATCGTATTTTCCATAGTGACATAATGGATATCACATTTATTTCATCCTTGCTCTTTCAATTGATTATTCTTTAATGGGATGTGATCTATGTGGGTATTATATTAGTTTTTTCTTACAAAGGTATTGTATGGGAGAGTATGATTTGCATAGAGATGCTCTCCTCATATATGGACTTCAATTTTTGGCTTGATTACCTAAAGCAACATGAGAAAAGGGGCAATGCAAGACCAAAAGGAGGTAGATGATATATCATACTCAAGATATCAATAGAAAAAGGGAATTCCACTTTATTATTGAAAATTTTCTTCTCTTCTCTAGACTTCTTTGGATTATGGAATTTCAATGCTTTTTCATTTCATATCCAAAGAGGGACAAAATGTATATGCGTAAAAAAGATTTATTATTTATTTAATAAATCATATTTAGGATTCCTAAATGACTTAATGCAATATTACATATATCAAGATAATGTTGATATTACAATACAATGCCATGTGTTATATTAAATACTATATCATGTATCATGGTTCATATTTTATAGTATCTTGAATACAATGATGATTACATTATTGCTAAAGGTCAACCTTCACTCCTTTCTATGTCCTTATAGGCTATATATGCGAGTGGAATAGGTAGACCTCCATAGATTGGAACTCTTTGATATGATAAGAAATATGATATGTGGTTGTCAATCACAATCTTCATCAAGCTATGGTGTCTTTAGATGCCACCTATCATGAGAAATTGTAATAGTCTAATATCTGAACTTTCTATATTTTGAGCACAACATAATTCAATATATCTTACATAGCCAATGATGTGCTCCTTGTTGAGTACGGTGCAGCTGTGTTGTCATTGTTGTCAACACGATGAGATCAGTGTGCATAAGGTTCATATGGTTGCACGTGTCAAAGAAATAACAGCAACAAGATCTACAAAGTTGTCAAACGCAAAAACGACAAAGGGACCAAAAGTTGTCATGAGGTACCAAAAGTTGTCAAGAGGGCCAAATTGCAAACGGAAGGTGACGGATAGCAAGAGATGGTTTGGATCAGTTGTTGGGTTGATAACAAACTTGTGTGAAGCTTTGGAACGATCAAATTTCATGTTGGTTCAGTTTTGGGCACTTTTGTGGATTATGGTGCAATCAGTAATCTGTGTAAAATTGGCTTCGTACAATTTGAATTGCAAGCAAACGGTGATGAATCAGAGGCTGAAATTTAAATCATATGTAGTACTATATACCAAGAAGGTGTGGTCCAAATTTCAGAGCAAAAGGATAATCGAGGAAGAAATGGTACAAGCTGCAAAATGCCACTTCGTAACTTTTTGACTGTTTGAGCATAAATTTTGGAAATAGTAAGTTGGTCGTTTTGGGCTCTAAAAGTCTTCAAATTTAGAATTTCAAAGTTTGTACACGTATATCTTGATGAGATTAACAACTTTGCTTTTTGAACCATCTTGATTTGAGGCCTCGAACTATGAGAACCTATAACTTGCACAAATCCAAGAATAATAACAGAACTGTGAAATCTGTGCCGGAGGCCACTTTGCGAAAAATACTGTGCGCAAACTATGAGGAGTTAAAGCTTCAATTTTGGACAGAATGTAGTTGGTTATATGAAGAACACATGGTTTAAATTTCATGGAAAACCGTGCACTCAGTAAAAAGTTATAGCTCATCGAAAATGCCGGTAAAGCTCTTTTTCTTAATTTTTCAATTTTGGCCGACAATGGTTTTAAGTGATAAGCAAAAAGGAAGAGTGTGAATTGTTTGACAAAATACCTTTTTATTTTATGTTATAACTTAGTTATCACACTCCTATAAAAACCTCAAGAGTTCTTTTATCATTTATCACTTTTGGAGAAAGCTAAGAGAGGAGGAGGCAAAAAGACAGATTCGAGCCTTGAGAAGCGATTCGGCATCTATGAGAAATTCGTAATACCATTTCGTGCCGTATGGACATGGAACATATGTTCTGAGTGGATTCGAGGTATTATCTTCAACCAGTTCGAACAAATTCGAGTTTTTCTGGTTTTGTATTTTGGCAGTGTTGTTTGTTATTGAGAAACGTGTAAAGCATGTTTGAGTAACGGATATCTTCAAAATGAATGCTTTCTTGATAATTTTACAAGTGTTGCAAGTTCAAAATGTTTGTGAGAAATTATATCAGTTTTGAATCAGAATATGAGGAGTTTTTCTTGGTGAAAATAACGGCAACCCTTTCAGTGATTTGAGCAATAATTTCTTGATCCGATTTTGAGCGTTTTTCAGTAGACAGAAATTCAAAGTATATATATATGAATTAAAAGGGGTTTCAGATTACAGAGGAATACAGAATTATTGGTATGGGTATACAGAAAATAGAATATGATTCAGATTGTGTTTTTGTGAGAAAAGTGTTGAGCTAGACCATTCAGGGTCTTGAGTAACTGGTTATCAATTGTTCATTCCATCTTATTAAATCTGTCAAGTGGGTGCTTGGCAAGTGGAGTTGGTGCTCCTTGCAGTGGGTGCTGCAAAGCTTAGGGGTTGGTGCTCCTTTCAGTTGGTGCTGATAAATTATATGTAAAGTTGGTGCTTTACCATGGCTGGATTTGGATTGAAGTTCAAGCAGTCTTTTCCGGGGATGTAGCCACATTGGTGAACCTCGTTATATCTTGTGTTATGTGATTGCTATCTTGGTGTGCTTGCTCTATTTGGTTTTATTTCTCTACTGCACTGTTTAAAGTTTCCGAATTTAAAGTTTTAAATTTGAAACACTGATTCACCCCCTCATGTTCTATCGTAGTTGATGGATGGGTTTTCATCATGGTGTCTACTATTTTCTTTACAGCATGGGTCAACATTAAAAATATGAAATCCTACAATATAAAGCTTTACAACTCTCTTCCTCCTCACTCAACTTGCTTTGTAGGTTTTGGGCTCTAGTTCTCTCAAAAACTTATGCTCTAAAATTTCTAAGTGAAGAATAGGAGGAACATTGAGTATGTTTTATTTGCCTAGGGTTTATGGCTGACGTGTCTATTAATGAAAATTAATACTCAAGGACTATCAAGTCGCACGTGTAGTATGGCATTATGGATGATAGGTAGGAATGCATTAATTTGGAGAGCATCAAATTCAACTTGGGAGATAAGGCACGATTGGTGGGAAATATGAGGAAACCCTCTCCTTAAATGCTATCCTTTTGATTGAATAGTTAGCAATAAGCAAGCCTAATTCCACATCATGCCCAATTAATGCCTTGCATTAATGGCTACCTACCTCCTTGAGAAATGTGCATAAGCTATGAGGGAATGTATAAACCAATTTTTTTTAAATACATTCTATACAAGGTACAATTTTCAGTGGGTGTTATGTAATCACCCTATCACTCGGTAGTATTTCAAATAGATCTCATTTACTAGGATAGGAAGCTCTTAGGAATTGATGATATATTGCAATCTAAATGCATTATTCTGTATGGTTTGAGCGATGATGTAGGGCCCGCTCCACAAGGAATCAAACTTATGGTATTTCTTGATATTTGCTCTTTCCTCATCCCATTTGAGGATAATGTATTCTATTTCAAACTTTACTTGGGAATACTTCTTCTAGTCAAATCATTTTTAAACTATCTATTGTCTATGTTAGAAGGACTCGTATACTTTGTTTCGATCTTCTTCCAACTTCAAGAGCTAATTAAACCTAGCTTGTAGTGGTTCAAAATCATAGTCCTCTAGCTCTTGCAAAATTTTTAGTACATGTAATTCAAGATGAATTAGTAATACTAGTATTTTACCATATACTAATTGTTGAACTATGCGTGACACTGAGAGGGGGGGGGTGAATCAGTGTTTCAAATTTAAAACTTTAAATTCGGAAACTTTAAACAGTGAAGAAGAGAAATAAAACC
>Ga0115846_100667_pt1 | contig 17335 bp, 13 predicted proteins | sample InSIn5gowninarea_2_FD_83860 | JGI IMG/M metagenome (GOLD analysis project Ga0115846, IMG submission 83860)
AGGTGTGCTGCCAGGTGGAGGTGGAGGAGACAGGTTGGGGATGTTGGATGTGTGGGTTAAGAAGAGGATTGTGGAGAGCAGGCAGGGTGGGGAGTTTTTGTGGGAGTGGGAGCAGGGTTTCAGGAAGGGCGTGGCTGATTTCTACCAGTGCGCTGGAATTTGAAGGGACGGTTGGGTGAGTGCATGGGATGGTTTTGGCAGTATGCGCAGCTGGATATCCTTGGTTCTTCAACCTATTAGAGTATAAGACTACTATTACTTGATTGTGTTCTGAACTGCAATTTTCATGACTTCGTGATCATCTGCGAATTGAGAATGACATGCCCCTTACATAGAGAAGAAGCTAGTATTTTCTTAGGTGAGAGCGCAGATCCTGGAAGTTGAGATCTGAGTCTTGCATGAGGCTGCTAATCTCATCGTGCTCCAGACCCGGTATGTTACGCGGACACTAGCGAGGAGTCCGTATTGATGACATCGCGCGACGCCGGTCGAGGAGAGCGTGGCTTAGATGTCCCAAGGACTAATATATCGGAAAGCCGGCCTTCCGAGACTCTCCTGACAAGCCAACTCATGAGGATCGAAGGCAAGAATGTCACAGTCTGGCTCGATATGGATTGCCTCTTCTCTAGAAACAACCCGCATCTGCGAGTGGATCCGCCGAACACTGTCGCCGAGCCAATCGGGCAAACGTGTCAATGCACACGAGGGCGTAGACTGCAGTTCTCCATTGCTCTGCGTTTGCGGAACATAAATGGATGGCGTACTGGAACTCCTGTTTATGCTGCCGACTGCAAGAACGCCGAGTTTGGGACACCGACCGATGCGCTTCAGATAGTCCAGGGTGAAGTTTGCGATGTTTGACACAACTTCGGGGGAGTGGACAATCTCGTGCCTCTTGCAGAGATGAAGCACGTGGAGGGCCTTCAGCTGGTGCATATGGGAGACAATTTTCTTTAAAGGATTAATGGAAAGCATCAGCGGTGAATTCGTTGATAGGTAGAGAGAAGACTTCAAGAAATTCCGGGAGACTTACTACGTATTGCCAAAACACCGAGTCTGCGAAGGACTCAAATGACCCGTTCACTTGCACAGGTGGAAACGAGATGCCGAGTTGTTTCAGATGCGTACAAGTGCGGAGGAGAGTCATGTTATCCAGTTCGGGACACCGATCATCTATGTGTAAGTGTTGTCCTCCCGTCTGGCAATCAAGCACAAGCGAAGTCAGCGTATCCGCATGTTTCAACAGCGCTTGAGAGCAGTTTGATACATCTGGGATAACAAGTCGAACATCCTGAAGGCCAGTCGAGCATTCAAGGAAACTGCTAAGCGTCGATGTGTCAACTGTGGACAGCCGTTCAGTCACCCATAAACTTTTCAGCCGAAGGTCTTTGGGAGGAATTATGTTGGCAAGAGTGGTGAAGAGGCTTGCTGAATTAACACTGTCGAGTACGTGCAAGCTTTGCAGGGTAGAGAAATCCAGGTGATTCTCTAGTCCACAGTCGCCAGGAGACCTCAGTCCACTGAGCTGCAATTTTTTGAAGGACCAGAGTTTCTGCTCTGGTTCCTCGTCGCGGCGAAATAGGTGGTTGATGGTCTGTGAGAGCAGATGAACATCGGAGCCAGGATTGTGGTGATAGAACATGTTACAAATGGAAATATTTAGATTTTCCAGTTTTGGAGACGCATGGATGATTGACCGGCTCGGTCCAAGGGAAGCCGAGTCAACGAGCATAACATCGATTGTCATAAGGTTGCGACACCATTCTTCCCTAGGTGCGGAAAGTGTGCTAGGCGAGTTGAGAACGTTCCATGAGTCGGGAAGGGGACTTCGGAAATCCTCGATTGAGCTCTGCGTTACCAATAGTGTTTTCCATACATCTTCATAAGGAGGCTGCCATGAGGCGTAACTGCTCAACGTTTAGTCAGGAAGCACTCGAGACTAGATCAACAGACAACACAGACCAGAACCTCTTTAAACGGTTAGACGGTAGGCAATTGAGTAAGCGGTTGATGTCTTTCTGACTTTCATAATATAGGTGGCCGTCAATGAAGTAGCCTGAAAGAGAGAAAGAAAGGAAGCTCGTCTCTCTTGTTCGGTCAAGGATAACAAGGCTCCTGATCTCCTTCAACGCGGGGTTGCTGGGAGTGAGTGCTGCCTGGAAGCGCCTGAACTTCGTGTCTTTCGGGACCTCGAGTACGATGTGTCTATACAACTGGGGCGTTGAGGCCGCGCGGAGGTCACGGCAGGTCAGACACAATGCACAGAGATCTCCGGGACTTGTTATCTACGGCGCTGTCAGCCACACTTGTCTCCAGAGCATACCTATGTTGCAAGGGTCAAGGCTTACATAGGACGTGATCTCCACCAGCAATTCTGCAGGGAGTTGCAGAAGCGTGGCCATGACGAATGGTTCGGACAGTGCTTTGTTTCGTTTCGAATAGATTAAGCCGCGCTTTTGATTGCCCAGAAGATGAGACCGCAATATGGGCGGGGCCGACTGCACCATCACGTGATATGGTTGATTCATGACATTTTTGTGTATGCTTATCCACTACTCCGTATACAGGTGCTTCATCTCGTATGTACAACAATAACATCTGACCTTTGCATACGAAGGCTCCAACTCCGAAGTTGAGGCAGCTGCAGTTGTACGAGATACCGCCGAAGTGTACAAGCGATTGGTTCGCATCCAAGACGAACTTCCATGCTCAGCCTCCGTCACTGTGCATCTCGAACAGCGACGCGCAACAGGGGCCAAACACCAATTCGGGACTGCTTTAAGAACACATTGTGAGACATGTGGATGACCGTCTTGATATCTCCCCGCACCTATGGCCTTCGAGAAGAGCGCCTATACCCTCCGCGGCCGCCTTGACGGCCGTCCGGAACTGCCACCACGCCAAAGCAGTCCGTATCTATCGCCTAACAATGAAGCGCCCCCACCATACTCCGTCATGGACGAGCGACAAGCAGCGAACAATCCGTACCCATCGTCCGCTTCATGGAGCACCCATGATCCTCGATCTTCGTCAACACAGTCATTAGTTCCTGAAGAGTCGGATAATGCTACGAGAGAAGCGCGGGGAGACGGTCGGAGGACGCTGCTTCTAGTGTACATCCATGGCTTCATGGGCAATGAAACGAGCTTCAACAGCTTTCCCGCGCACATCCACAACCTTACCACTGTGCTACTGGCCGAGACACATGTCGTTCATACCAAGTTGTACCCAAGGTATCCGGCAAGGAACAAGATTGATATAGTGTGCGAGAGCTTTAGCAAGTGGTGAGACGGATCATGTCCCGTGATCGATCAATGCTTATCCACCGTAGGCTTGCTCCCCATGAATCGGACAAGACCGACGTGGTGCTTATGGGCCACTCCATGGGAGGCTTGCTGTCTGCCGAGATTGCTTTGCTACCACCACAAACCCACGCTTTCGGGCGTGTTTTCCGTCACCGCATCTTGGGTACACTCAACTTCGACGTACCTTTCTTAGGCATGCATCCTGGTGTCATCGGTACAGGGATAAGCAGTATCTTCAGTGGTGGGGACAAGCCAAATGAAAATGATGATGCGGGCCTAGCATCTCCGTCGACCACTTCCTTACAAAGCCAGAGCTCCAGCGCTTCGGGCATGAGCACATTCATGCAACCACCGAATGATCCATACTTCAACCCAAAGTACGATAACGATGTTGTTCTTCCCATGCGGAAGGGCTGGAACAATGCTCTTCACTTCATCACTAAACACTCCGATGGGCTCACTAAAGCAACCAAGCAGCTTGTGAAGTCGCATATGGAGTTCGGTGGTGCAATGGCGGACTACAATGGTTTGAAAGTCCGCTACAGCAGGATCAGAGCGCTTGAGGAGAAGGACGAAAGTGCGCGCAAGTCCGCATTGCGGTCGCAGCGGCCACCGCCAAGGATCAGGTTCGTCAACTATTACACGGCGAGCACTGGAAGGCCGAAGAAAGCCAAGAGTCCTTCACCCAATAGCAAGGCTCGAGCAGCAGAATTGGGCGAGGACCTGCGAGACATGACACTATCCCCCACTATGTCCGGGGCAAGCAAACGGTCGCCTTCGGTCAGCCCACGCATCTCGGTTGAAGAGCATCGTGGAGACTCCGTAGTTCCCATGCCAATCAATGAGCCCTTCTCCCCAACCTCGGATAACTCCGATGACGATGATTTTCACGAAGCCGAGATGTCCCATGCGCATCCCCAAGCTGAAGAGGACGATGATGATAGCCCGGAGCCAGAGCCAGAGCCAGAGCCAGAGCTGCAGTCAGTAACTTCGATGCCGCTCGAGGAACCTTCAACCCCACTCCTCACCAAGCTAAAGAATTTACCACCACTGCCTGCAATGCCAGCAGAACCACGTCCGCTCGATCTCAGCCAGTACACGGACAAGGACGCCCGCAAGCTCGCCGAGAAGGATCACGCACGCACCATCAAGGCTTACAAATCCGCCATTAAGGACCGCAACTACGCGATCCGCGACCGCGAAAAGTTAGAAGAAAAGCTCAAGAAGGAACAGCAGAAGTCCGAGCAGAAGAGACTCGACGATGTCGAGAAAGCGAAGCGTGAACTAGCGAAAGCCGAGGAGAAGGCGCGCGTCGAGCGTCAGAAAGCTGAAGAAATAGCTAAGGCGGAGAAAGAGAACGAGGGACTTAGTTCGCATGAAATCAGCGAGCGTAATAGGTTAAGGAAGGAGGTCGAACGTATGGAGCGTGAGAGAAGGCGAATGGCTGGGTTACCGCAGACGCCTCCGCCGGAGGAAGAAAAGAAGCCAGAGCCGGAGACAAAGGCAGATGTGAAGATGGAGGCTGTGCCCAAGCGAAAACCTGTGCCCGTATCTCCAAAGCGTGCGCCTCATGAGGGGCCGTCCCTGCACGCCACAGCGGCGCAATCGCCAACAGGGTCTCACGCCGGCTCATCCATGTTGTCGCCGCAGTCGACCAACGCTAGGCAGGTGCGTGATCTGGAGACAGGGGGAAAGGAGAAAGAGAAGAAGAAGAAGGACCGCAAGTTCTGTCTCCTGCCCTCCAAAGATGCGAAGACAGGCGAGCGAGATCCGGCATGGGTGCGAGTGTTCATGCCAGATACTGACGAGGTAGCCGCGCACTGCAGCTTGTTCCTGGTCGATGGCCCAGGCGGCCCCGACAGGTACGAGAGGTTTGTAGGGGACGTGGCGGATAGGATCGAGGGGTGGGTAAGAGGCGATGTCTAATGTGGGATATGGTTTGAGGTTTGGAGTTGTTCTGTGAGATACCCCTAATACTCGGCTTCAATGCAATGTTCATGTGTAGACGTTTTTACGAAGAACGGGACGATCTATTGTTCAATGCTAGCACATGGAATTTGACATGTTTGTCTCTGGTATTGCTGTGAACTATCTGATGTTGTCAGGCCTTGGATACCTGAGAGGCGATATCGACCTCATGTTGAACGATCTTATGTCCTCCAAAGAATGGCATTCTTGCACTGTGCTCACGATTAGATCTCAATCGACTCTTAGATAGCTCTATTCTAACGTTCGTGATGTAGGTGGCATAAACTTTGGGTTACGATCTCGAACAACACAAGCACGTGCAGAGGCAAGGATAGCGCGAGTCAAGGACTATCGATATGCGAGTCAGTTTCGCTCCACCTCTTCCTCCACGCGACCTTCTTCCGCACTTTGCACTAACACACCATGAAGCTCCGATAACCCTCCTCACTAAGCCCATTATACGGCCTCGCCACCATGGCGTTCCCCCACCCAAACACTCCACCCGCAGACCCCACTTCCCCTCCCAACACCAACACCGACAACGACCACGAGATGGGCGACGTCGCCCCTCCAGACGCCGCCCCTTTACGTCCTACTTCCAGCAGCGCGCCGCGATACTCCGCAGACTTCGAAGATGCGCTGATGAACCTCATGCTGCATCCCCCTGCGCCGGACGGCATCCAAATCCTCGACGACACGTTCCCGAGACAAGAAGGCAAGGGCACGACGATTCACATCCGCGAGATCGACGCCGCGTCGCTACCGTACGTCGGCGCGTCAGAGCTGCCTCTGCCGCTGGACGACCCGCGGCGGGTGTACCGGAGTGCCGTTCCCGGCGCCCGGCTCACACACCCCTCGGGCGCGCTGGCAGGCGGCCCAGGACCGCGGGGCGCGCACCCGCTCCCAGCGGCATCGTCCGTCGGCGCGGACGCGGAACGGGATCGGGGGCAGGTGGACGATGGCCGGCCCGGAGACCTGCAGGCGGAGACCAAGGCCTTCATCGGTGCGAGGAATGTGAGGACCGGCTTGGGCCTGCGCCGGGCGCTCCTCGCGGAGCAGCAGGCGCAGCTCAAGGCGCTGAGGGAGAGGATGGAGAGGAGAAGGCGCGCGCTGGATGCGAATCAGGCGGTGGAGAGGGAGGTGAAGAAGTTGGAAGCCCAGAGGGAGATGGAGAGGATGCTGGAGCAGAGGGTTAGGGAACGGGCTAGGGGGAAAGGTTGAATAGGGGACGGGAAGGAATGTTTGATCAGTCACGTGAGGAAGAGCCGAAAATGGCGCTCGCGCGCGAACCGTATGCCAAAGGCTTAGGGAACATGCTTGTTGAGGGTGAATTGGAAGCAGATCGTGATGTATTCGATTATGGGCATAGATGCAGGACTTCTGGAAAGATGCCAGTGTCGACGAGGAAGAGGCTTCGATCAAGTTAGGGGTCGTAGCATAGAAGGATTGTCTGTGGAATCCCGCTTTTCACGAGATCACATCACAGAAGGTTACGTAGGAAGGGATTCGATGTTTTTGACTCAAGCCAAGTGCGGAAGCGGAAAGTAGCAATCCATCTGCTCTCGGGCAATGAACTAAGCTGTCCGTCCGTCTTCTTCTGCTATGTCACACCCCTGATCTCCGCACCCTCGACGGTGAAAGCGCCCCACCGCCCCACTCGTCCGCTATACCTATCCTGCAGCACCTCCACAAAAACTCCCCACCCTGCCTGCTCTCCACAATCCTCTTCTTAACCCACACATCCAACATCCCCAACCTGTCTCCTCCACCTCCACCTGGCAGCACACCTTGCGCCCTCGCGCCAAAGAACGTGGCGGCGTCATTCCAGCCGAGACACCACCCGTTCTCGAAGCGCCAATGCTCGAATTGCTTGTTAGGAGATTGCGAGTTCCAGTAGTTGCTGTGATTGCCGACGCTCTCGTACATCTTTGCGTCCTGCTGGGAGGAAGCGGTAGCGAGGCGGTGCTGAACGTCTTGGGAGTCGAGTGTGAGAGAGGGAGGTGAGATGCAGCAGTTTTTCTTGGTCATTTCGGCGAAGCCCCATTCGCCGCCGTCCATCCAGTCCTGTCCGAGAGAAAATCGTCAGTAACCAGCCCTTCTGCGCATATGGCCAGGCGAAAGGGAGAAAGACTGGGCAAATGGAGGAGCACGTAGGACATACCATTTTGTACGTCCAGAAATAACTTCCACCTGAGCGCTGCTGATGCCGCTGACTCTGCGCGCATCCAAACTGCTGCACGAGCTGCTCTCTCGACGCTCCTCCGGACTTGTCCCACGTCTGCCCATCAAGCACACAACTGTACTCTCCAACCACGGCCGCCGCCGCGCCGTGGTCACCCACATTGCCATCCTTGCCGTCAAGCTCACGAAGCGTACTCGGCACCGCGCCGATGATCGCTTGCGGCGATTTCGACTTGTCGGCGTCAGAGAACGCCCAGTACAGATGCGTGTCGATTATGATGGGGTTGCTGTATCCGCAGGCTAGGCTGTTTTTCTTCCTGATGTAGTCGACTGCTTGGCCCATGTTCCAGGCATCAGAGATGTAGATCGGGATGGTGTTGTCGATGGCGCCGATTTGATTTATCACGCTATCATACCACGCGTACATACCCGCCGCATTGTACTCTGCTTCGTTGCACAGCTGCAGCCCGACCACGCCGTCCATATGGCGTATTTCCTGCGCAATAAATTGGAGACAGCGGTTAGCTAGGTCGACGTTAGATTTGTTGCCCCAGAACTCGGCCTTGCCGCTGTTGGTGCCCGAGTGCTCGCCGCCATTTGCGCCACCGGGCAAGGCGTGAAAATCGACCAGGACGCCTATGCCGTGTGCTGAGCAGCGGGACACAAGGCTGCGGACAGAGGACCAGGCGTTCGTGTAGACTGCTGACACCTTGTCAAAAGGAGTGCCTTTGCAGAAGGAGGGACCTAGGGTGAAGTAGCCGATTGGTAAGCGGATAGATGTGCAATGGGCTTGATTGACGAGCCAGTCCATGTCCGAGTCCGTGAGACTGTTTGCCCAGTGGTCCTCGAACTTCTTGCGTGCGCCGTCGGGCCCGAGCTGTTTAAGGGCGAGAGTGGCACCAGCGAGCTCAGCGGTTTGATTCGGTGGAGCGTCAGGGGGGAACATGGAGGGGTGCAGCCATTTCTCAAGGACGTATACCGAGCCTAGGTTGACGCCGTGGTGATAGCGGTAGCGAATTATGTCGTCGCGAGTTGGAGCAGAGATGGGCGGCGGTGGGTTGGCGAGGACATGCTGTTGCCCGTGATGATGGGATGATGCTGGCGAGTCGTCGTTGAACATGTTATGAAGCTCACCGCGAGCTTGGTGAAAGAACTTTTTCATGATGGCGGCTTAATACCAAAGAATCGAAAATGCAGTGGTTGATACCAAGTCACAGGGTCCTAAGGGGTCTGAGAGCCTTAATAGTTATGAGGTGAAAATGAGGCGCGAGATTTAGGACCACAGGATGGACAGCAGGCTCGAAGAAGATGTTGAGTCAAGCCGGGCCGGCTTGGTGTCCGACGAGGGCAAAGAAGGTGTGTCCAACTGTTGTTGACGTACAACACCGAAAGCAGTAAGAAAGGAGGTAATCTAGACTGGGATGCGCCACACGCCGCTAGGGAAGTGACAGCTGGGAGACTTCGACACGGTAACAGAGATCAGACGAGGGCACTCCAAGCATCGAGCAACGCGTGAAGTATTGAAAGAGGATACAGAGCCATATCATGCAGCTTACGAACAAAGCTGGTTGGGAGACATGGCGTTGCCTTGTGACGTATTTGCGGGCCTTCTGGCTGTAGCTAACGAGCATCCAAGGTTCTCGTGCAGCATTCGATAAATCAGTCTGCGAATTGGTACTGAAGTATCTGCATGTTGCGATGGATCGGAAGTCACGGCCTGCAACTCATGACCAGGAGAGTCGACTGCCTCCTGATGTTGGCCTTTTGCTTGAGGATGATCGATTTGTTCACGAGAGTGCATAATCAAAGCATCCGCTTCTCAGATCGCCTGGAGGTTCGAAGGCTGTGGTCACTGGATAGTTGCGTTTCAGGCCGCATTAATCATCGGAAACATAGATTCATTCTTAGATACAGTAATCACGTGATGTCTATAGATCACACATACCTGGCGTTACAAACATTTACATGTTGGGCGGGTCAAATGCAAGCTGCAAGATATTCGCATGTCTCATCAATCCATGCAGCGCTATTCCAAACATGTACTTCGTGGTCGCTCGCGCCTCCGATATGCTACACGCCATGTTCCAATTAGGCCTGCACAGCAGTCACTTCCTCACTATCATCAGACCTATCCTTCCCGCGCCCCCTCTCCGCTTCACTAGCCTTACTCCTCTCACTACCAACACTCTTTGCACTAGAAGCACCCATACTAGTTCCCCTTCTTCTCAGACTACCCACTTCATCCCTTACAGCGCGGAGCGCCTGCTGTCCCTCAGGCGTCTTACCAATCTTCTGTACCAGCACAGTATTTTCCCTCTGCAGCTCCCCAATTTGGGTTTTGAGGATCTCGTTTTCCTTTTGTAGATGGTCGGCCACCGTCTTCGCTTCATCCCGTTCGCGCTGAGCTTTCAGCAGCTCATCCTTCGCTGCCGCTTTCTGCTTCTTCTCCTCCAGCTTCCGCTCTTCCTTTTCTCGCCGTTCTTGTAATTTTCGTATCTCCTTCGCATGACTATCTTCATGCTTACGCAAGTCCCTTTCGTGACGTTTCCGTGCTTTCTCGGCCTCAGCCTCGCTTTTCTTGCTTGCTTCCTCGATTTTCTTGGCGTCCTTCTCGCGCGACTTGGCGAGCTTCTTGTCGAAATCTTGTTTCTTCTTGTCCAGCTTTTGTAACTCTCTGTCGTGGTGCTCGAGGTGTTTGCTTAAGTCGGTGGTTGAGGGGTTAATGCCAGACGCTGCTATACTCAAGCTGCTTGTGCTCGCGCGCTTGTTGATACGCTCGAAGCTTGATGGCGAAGGCGGTGCGTCAGGGTCATGGGGCTTCTCTTCGGCGGTGTTGTATTGTTCTGCTGAGGCGAATGAGGTTACACTGCTGGAATCCGTGGAGTCGTCTTCAGCTTCGAGATTTGCATTCGGTACGAATGCTGGGAGGCTCTCCTGAATGGTTTCTGGAACGTATGCAGCAATTCCAGATCCTACGACGTCATTGAGAGACGATATTATGCCTTTTTCGTTGGGCGCTGACGGTTCGTAGGTTCCATGTTTGGCAGCTTTGTCGGCGCTTGACGATCGTATGCCTGCTAAGTGGCCATTCGCTTGTGCAGCGGTATACGACTCGCGCCGCTCGGCCTTTTCCTTGTGATCTGGATGTTTGAGTGTCGCTCCCGCTTCGTCGTCGGCGTCCAAGTCTTCAGGTGTCAGGGCACATGCCCAATCGAGGAATTTGACGGTATCAGCAGTAATGCTGCCTGGCGTACCACGTTCGACCATGAAACGCGGGATGCCACCTCCTGGGTCACTCCTCGTGATCATAATCCATTCAACAGGATTAGTCTCTGGATCGTCTTCACCACTGCTAGAATTATGCACGCCGTTGCTTGTTGCGTCAGTGCTACTCCTCTTTCGGCCCTCCACTTCTTTATCGGTAGCATTGAGTAGGTTTGGCGTTGACTTTGATTTGGAAGGCGTGAGGGGTATTTCGCGAATCATCTCAATGGACTCGTACTTCCCTCGTACTAGGTTCTGTCGAGGAGGAGCATCCGGGTGATCGACTGGTATAGAGACTACCATGTAGTGCCTGGGTATGATCTTCTTGCTGTCTTTGGAGTTAGTGGCTACTGAGGAAGCATCTCCGAGCGCAGAGTCGGAGGTAAGAAGCATGGTGATGAACTCTCGTGGTGCGACGGGTCCAGGGAACTGTGCCGATAACTGGTAGACTGTTTTCAATGTTAGTCTGGTTCCATAGTATCTACACACGCAACGTGTGCTTGTGATCGCTGCACCAATAACCATCACTAACCTTCCATCTTCCCTACACCGTCTACGACCTTTCTCTCTACTCTCCGGTCCGTGCCAATACCTCTTACACTTCCTGAGCCCGGGCCCTCTTCCACAGCCATACTGGTGGGAAATTCCCTCTCCATCGCCTTCTTCCACTTGGTGAAACCCAGCCCCTCGTGTATGCTTCTTCTTGCGAACCACGCCCCATGTCTATCATGGCCTGCGGTTTTCCACACACTCACGCCTAGTGGGTTGTCCTTCTTGCCCAGGTTGTATGGTTTGCCCCATGTTTTTTGCAGCGCTGCAATTTCCGAATCTGGTGGTGGAGAGCGGACGTTCGACAACGTCATCTCTGAGGCGTTTGAAGCAGCATTGGGTTCTGTGCGCGTGCGGGAGGCAGAGGGATATGGATCTCCGCCTGGTGGAGGGGGGACAGAGTTGATGACGAGCTCGGCCTCGGTGAAGACATCGCGGAGGAAGGTGTCGAGCTCGGCGAGGGGGACTTCTGAGAAGTCTCGTGGGCTGAGAGTGCGGAGGGCATCGTGAAGGCGAGACATGATGGACTGTTAGTTTAGGAAGTCCTACACAGATCGAACAAGTCCGACTGAGTGTAGTCACAGCGTTCGACGGAGTGAACTCAAACGTCAAACGAGTGGTTGTTGCTGCCGAAGCTTCCGAAACAGGTTGTAGGTCTCGAGATATCAATCTGAAGTGTAATCGGATCTGCTCCGATGTCGACAAAACCCTACTCTGTATGTACCTTTGACTGGATTCAAGAATGATCGTGAAGATACACGATTGAGTGCGCGCCAGTGGAAGAGAGGATGGTCGGCTTCTACTATATATCACCGTAGCCGTGTGCTCTTCAATCTTGATACGGGAGTAACGTCACCTCACCAAACAAGCTGTCCTCGCTAGCTCTAAGCTTTCTCGCCCCGCCAAACCGGCGGGGCGCAGCTCAGATTAACATCTCTAGTGCGACCCCCTCCTGAAATAATTACTGTGGAACTCCAAAAATATGTATTGCTGTTCTGGAATGTCGTAAGTGCGATGATTTCGGCGCAGCCATCCGAACGGGCTGACCTGCATCTGTCATGTCCATACACTGTCATCACGCGTGGACCAACACGCCACGAAGCACATTGTGACTGTCATGGGCTCCTTCACAATTGCACCCATACAATGGTGCCTTGCTATGCCAGTGGGATTTCCAAACCAATGCCTGTCATGCGCCTGCGATTCCTTTGATGTAAGCGGCTATGGCGTGACCCAATCAGCTCCGTGTCTGGTGCCGCAGACAATGATCCTTTATCAGCCTTCTCTTACCTCGCAGCCTTCCGTGGGCTATAGTTGTTCCTTCTGTCCGTCCTTTCCACCTTGTTCTCTGCTTTCGTGTACGGTTTTGAAAAGCTTCCATGAATGCGTCGATGACGTAAGCGGGGTGGGAAATGGATATGCTTTAGACCTTGATGGTATAGTAATGGCTCTGATCCAGTGCAATTGGACGAAAGGTAGACATGTTGGAGCCCTGGAGACTGCATTTCTGGAATAAGACTGAGTGGAAATGTCAGAGCCGTAAACAGATAGCGTCGACCGATTGATCAGTTCATCCGATGTCTAGGTGTCATTGAACAGAGAATTCTGTATCTACTCCCACAATATAACTTCATACTGTAAGCCTAGAAGAACGTCATGGCTCGGCCCTCTTGCCGACACTGATCTTTTAGACTTCCCCTATAAAACATGCACTCATTCAGCAGCACTCAACACCCTTTCATCAACTCCAACAAACTACTCGCAGCCCTCCCCTTCACCGCATGACTCGTCAAATGCTCATCAACCGGCCGCTGCACCCTCGTTAACGCTGACGTCGCCGCATGCATGGTCGCGGACTGTCGCACAGGCGAGCGTGCGAATGAGCCCACCGGCGGCTGCGCCAGCCTCTCCGGCGACGTCTCTGCAGAGTCCGTAGATGATGAGCTCAGGTCTGGACGTGCATAGATGTGCTTCGCTGAGTGGGCAGTGGGTATAAGCTTTGGCGCTGGGAGGAGCTTGGGGACTGGTGGCGCGGGAGCAGTGGTCGTGGCGGCTTGAGTTTTTAGCTTGAGGGCGTGCGCTTCGATGAAGGCTACTCTGCTGCTTTCAGAGTGCTGCTGGGACGGGCGGCCCGGGGGGCTGGGGAGGCGGAGTTGTGACATGGGGGTTCGTGTCTGGTTTGTTTCGACTTTATACATGGCTACTTTTAGACGTAGTCGCAGCAGTTCGGTCTTTGTTCGTATGATTGTGCTGTCACCTGCGTCGGATCCGGAGGGTGATGAGGAAGGGCGTGCGGAGTGGTCGGAGGCATTAGCAGGGTCGTAGTCTATGAGGGAGGAGAAGGAGCCGTTCGGTTTTGGTCTGGCCGCCGCAAGCTCTTCAGCAGGATGCAGAGATACAGTGTCTTCCTCGGTAGTGGACAAGTCGTTATCTTGGTCCATGTCATCTCCGGTCGCAACCTGGATATGGGACATGGTCAGAATCATGGCTTATTGTGCAAGTTGAGTAGAAGATGACTCCCAGATGTACGTACAGGAGGCGACATCTGAGGGTCTGCGTGTGCAGGACTTTGAGCAGCCACGTTTGACCGGTCCGGTTTTGTCCCTGCATGCCCATGTCTGGAGTCGCGTTGTAATTCACCCTCAAACTCCGCGAACGATCTCTTGTGGCCGCTGGCTGGGGACCGCTTAGCCAACGAGTCTTTAGATGCTATCACGTCGCTAGACGTAAGAGCTTGTTGTTGCTTCAATGGGCTGATATCGTTCGTTTTCGGCGTGTGGTTCTCCCCGGAGGTCGTCAATTTAGGAGTTGTCCGTACATTCGGTGTAAGCTCTCCCAGGGCGCGTCTTTTGGGTGACTTCGTCGGCGAACTGAAGTGTCTGGACATCTCCACGCCCGCAGAAGGCGGTCTTTGGGCATCTGTAGCGGGCATGATGCGGGTACGCGTAGAAGCGGAAGAGATACGGAATGAGCAATCCGAGTAGTACAGAATGATCAACAAGTCGAGGACAATGCCGTGTGATTGAACAAGTAAAGGGGAACAAGAATATAAGACTGTATAGAAACAGAGGTTCACTTGTTATGCGCGGTTCGCGTCTGGTCGGAACTATTGAAGCTTGGACCTTTTCGACGCGAACTCAGGGTCTAGTCACGTGTACTGAGATAATTACCGCATCGGGCATTTCTTCCACTCTCGTAACGTTTGGCTGTGATGCTATCTCCACACCTCATGAAGAAACCAAACCAAGTTAAGGTATGATTCTGCAGCAAGCTCTTACTCACGATCACAATGAAGACAGAATCCTGTATCACAGAATGGAGCAGTCTTAACCGCACGCTGGAAGCTCACGAATGAACAACATGTGGCTTACACTTCTTTAGGTTGAATCTCACTGAATCTTTCCTCTAGCTTATATAGTCAACCAAGACGTCTATATCCCTACGCGCTTCAAAACAGGTCATACATCCCCAAAGAATGCTCCACTTGTCCTGGGCTACGGTAAGCATACCCCAAAACTGACCACAAAAGACAGCTGACTTACAATACGCAGGTCCAAAACACCATCATCTTCTGCGCCCTGATGTTCGAACTCCAACTCCTCCCCGAGCGGGTTTTACGCATCATGATTCACATTGACATAGACGCGCTCCGCTGGTAGAATATTACCAAGATGGAAATGCTTGGTCATCACTTCGAAGATCCGGACGGGATCAGACTGCTGTATCAAAGGCTGAAAACAAGCACGAGATTGGAGGAAGTGAGCATGGAACGAGATGTGTACCTCAGTCGGATGGAACAGAACGACCATCAATGCGATAATCAATGAAATCATTGTGAATTTTTAAGGATAGAAGCGTGTTCGGTTCAGAGATAATCCTACACTGAACTATATCTTCTCCAAGTTACTACCACCTCTTGATCCCGTCGCTCGTTCAAGCATGTTTGATCTGATTGCACCTCTAGAAGGAGCTGATATGCTCGCAACTGCTCCCGTGTGACACCATTGCGGTTCTTCCGCAATGCTGAATATAGTTGGGGTCATAGTGCATAGTGCAGGGCAGCGATTCGACCGAACAGTAACGAGCGGTCTTTTTACTGTGAGGTTCCGTTTTCATTGATTTTAGTCGCAGGTTGGCTTCGTATCTCAACTCATGATGGTTCAGACCAATCAACCTGATCAGTTACCGGCCCTGTATTCCCACTTGAGTAGCCGACCTTGAGCCGCAATCGGAGTTTTGCCGGTGGCGGCTGGTTGAATGTCAGTACGCTATTTCCAAAGGCTAAGAACCATGTAACTTACGCTATTGACGCCAGTAATCCTCATCTGCTGCGTTGCCTCCTGTCCACCATCAAGCTCACTACTACTGATTGCCTGAAGCTGCAGCTTCTGACTCTTCGGCACAGCTGCCTGCAGCGACACTGCACTCAGATGATCAGAGTCGCTATTATTGCGGAACCTGGCGAGTACCTGCACCGCTTGTGCGTCTCGCCGTAGCTGGAATACTATCTGGAGGCCGTTCTTGTTGTATGCGTGATGTGCTGGTGGCCCGCCTGGCGTGGGGGAGGCAGCTTGAGGTGGCGGCGATGTCATGCCGCCGAACATGTTTCCTGCTGATGACTGCGACGGCTGGCTTGATGCGGGCTGAGCCATGCTGTTTGAGCCTCCAAATAGATCCATGATGGAGTCAACATTCGACTTGGAAGGCGCTCCGTTCGCGGCCGAGGATGATGATGGAACAGCCTCTGTGCTTCCGCCTAGTATGTCCGCCAGTAGGTCTGTGTTGTTCTGCTGTCCATTGATCGTGCTGCTCAAATTGACGGCAGGCATGTCTGAGCCTCCCATAAGGTCAAGTAACATGTCTTGCTCAGTTACTTGACTTGGCTTGGCCTTGGAAGGCTTGGCAGTTCGCTTCTTTGTAGCTTCACCGAGCACCCTTTGCTCCTCACGAATCTCAGGAGGCGGCATTCTCTCGAGAACGCCTTTCTTGATCTGATCGTACCCGAACATGTTTCCATACTCAACCGCTCTTTGCTGGATCTCGATATCCAGATTCGTCTGATGGTTAAGAAGTAGACGTCGAACGCGCTCGATCTGTGCAGGGTCTTGGAGCCGGGTGGTTAGCTTCATAGCGGAAGTTATGATGTACTCCGTAACGCTCTGTCCAGCGTAGCTGCTGTTGAGTATCGTGTAGAACAGGTCAACCAAGTCGCTTTCTCTTACTTCCCTGACAAGCTCTTCTTCTTCATAGTTCCCACCTCGAAGTAGAGCATCCCCATATTCTCCAATGACCCAAGTGCCCGCCAAGGTGAGACCTTCTTGAGTTATGTCATCCTTGAGGCTCGCGTACAGCTTCTGAACGCAATACGTCTGCAAATCCGGCGTTGTAGCAATGAGTCTGACAAATGATGACAAGATTTGCTCCTTAACGTAGCTTCCTGCAAGCTTCAGCACTCTGAGCATTGTATCAACGTGCCACCTCTTGTTTGGCGCGAAGCGGTCTGCTGCAATGCCAATCTGCGAAGTCATAATAGGCTTAAACTCGTTGTCCGCAATTTCTAGGAATGCAAGCAGCTCCCTAATGAGCACGCGCACATTTCCTTCGTTAATGAGCGTGAAGCTGAGATCGAGCGCTCGCCTCCTGATACTGATGTCGGGGTCTCGTAAACAATCAAGGATGGTGTTTCGATGTCTTTGTACAGCGTTCGGCTCGATAGCGACAACCTTGATTAATGTGTTGAGAGCAACATATCGAATATTGTTGTCGCGATTTGACAGGAACTTTCCAAGTATGTTGACACCAAGGACTCTTAGGCCGGAATCAGCTTCAATATCGAGGATAGTAAGGACGGCTTCGTATAGGATGGAGTTGCCAACGTTCTTCGACGCGTCTGTGTTCGTAGCTACCTGCGCCAGAATATCGTTGATCTGGTCGCTAGTTGCTTGGTCACCCCGCCCGAGTACTCGCAACAGTTGTAATATCTTGACTTGCACGAACGGATCTGTGATTCCGGTCACGTCATGCTCAGGCGCATAGCCTGAGCTGGCCAAGTTCTTCAGCGTCTTCAC
>Ga0115846_100627_pt2 | contig 17295 bp, 13 predicted proteins | sample InSIn5gowninarea_2_FD_83860 | JGI IMG/M metagenome (GOLD analysis project Ga0115846, IMG submission 83860)
TAACTTCCCGAGAGCTTTTCGAATCTATCTCAATCATACCGCTAAGCGGACAACCCAGATGGAACAATATACTGGGTACGTTCCGTTTTCAGTAGCTTCTGTCACTGAGCCTTGCAGGCTATGGTACATGACCGTAGGCAACGTAGGTTCGGGTTGCCCACTAATCACTATCAGTGGCGGACCAGGTGTAAGTCACGACTATCTCTCGAACCTCAAAGATTTGGCTAAGCCCGGGCGCCCTGTCGTGTTCTGGGACCAGCTCGGCACTGGGCGGTCGACACATTTACCGGAGAAGTTGTTCGATGATACATTTTGGACCGAAGATTTGTTCCTTGAACAGTTGAAAGTGCTATTGGCACATCTTCGAATTGAGCACGATTATGATATCCTTGGCCACTCCTGGGGCGGTATGTTAGGAACAGCCTTCGCCTCAACCCAACCGGCAGGTCTGCGCCGTCTTGTTTTGTCGAGTGTACCTTTCAGCTCAGAGCTTTGGCTGAAGGCATACAGAGGTTATAGAGGGGGAATGCCAGAGCACCATCGAGATACTCTTATGGAAAGGAGAACTTCTCTCGAGTCTACGAGCGAGCCCCGATATGTCGCCGCATTAAACCTTTTCCTCTCACGACATTTCTGCAGTCTTGATCCTCTTCCGGACGAGTTGCAGATCAGTCAGAACTCAGTCGTGAGTGACCCTACGGTATGGTTGAGCATGTAAGGATGTCTTTCCAATCTATCACGAGAGTTTTGGGGCGGAAACTGACGATGTCACTTTGTACAACAGGTTAGGACCAGACGAATTCAGCTATGTCGGATGTTTGAGTGAATGGACCATGGCCGGACGAGCTCACAAGATCATCGTCCCTACGCTTTTGATGAATGGGACAGACGAGGGTTCCGATGATGACTCTCAACTCCAGTTCCAGCAGACCATCAAGGACACACAGTGGGTCAAATTCCTACACTCAAAACATATGGCGCATTGGGAAGAAAGAGAAAAGTACATGGAGGCGGTGTCTGACTTCCTAAGCGTGTCCACTTGAACTTTGGCATACCTAGCCTAGGCCCGCAAATCTGGGACTTCTGCAAGCCGCGTGTACCGCGGACAATGATAAAGACTTGTCTGTAAATCGACAATGGAGAGCTCCTTACCCAGTTCACACCTTACTTCTCACCGTGACAAAGCCAAGAGTCTTACTTTGTTGCGAGTTTCCGCTTCTGTCCGTGGCCACCGACCACACTTGACTACCTACATAGGTACTTCTTGGCATCGGTCATTGCCAGCAGGATTCAACTCCCAAAATCATGTACAGTACTCCGTAGTTGGTTGCTGAGCCACTACACCTGGAACGCACCAGTCCTGGCCAGAGATTGAGTAATTTCGTTTCCACCGCATGCAGCTCTTGCTTGTCGAGGAGCTTGCATCACAAATCGAAAGAACGGTCTGATAGTCCTCTACCACACGATCACAGTCACATGCTACATACCATATTGGATGCGGGGACAAAGTTTACTGGTTGAGGTGATTGCACTAGACCCGATCAGGCAAAAAACAGCGTCGCTATGCTATCGAGGTTAATATCTCGCAGGGGAATGGGCTGATAATATTGCTGTCAAGGCGGTACGGAACCGCAGGTCGCTACATGCCCCAGGATATCGTCCTTAACGCGGAGGTACCCCAGCAAACCTTCGTTCCTCCATGAGTTCCCCAACCTCTCCCTTCCACAACCGGTTTGTCGGGTCCATCGAACCTGGGGGAGCAGATATAGACCCGACCCCAGACTCTGCCACACCTGCTTCCACATCTCTTTCTAGTTCGCATATAAACACATCTCACAATCATTTTGTCAGACGAGCAACTCCTCCGACGTTGCCAAAACCCGCAGGGCCGAACTCAAGATGGAGAAACAACACATAACAACCGAGCAACAAACTGAAGGTGACACGATGATGAGGACAGAAACCACGCTGACTGAAGGCCATCAACGGAACCTGCAAATCACCTTCAATTTATGGAGTACTCTCGGCCTCGTCTACAGTATCACCGCCACTCCTTTTGGTATGATCAGCTACCTGTCTTTCACTCTGATACTAGGAGGAAGTCCATTTTTCATCTATTGCTACATAGTCGCTGTGACGTTCAACATCATCCTCTGTGTCGCCTTGGCTGAGGTTTCAGCAATTTACCCACATCCCAGTGGCCATATCTATTGGGTGGGGAAAACAGCGCCAAAAGGATGGGAGAAATCACTGAGCTATTGGACTGGAACATTAACCTCAGCTGCATGGTTCTTCTGGAACGCCGGAGTCCATCTCCTCACCGGGCAGATCATAATGGCGGTTGTCACGGTTCTACATCCCAGCTATACTACGCAGCCATGGCATGTTCTCCTCGTGGCTTTTGCACAGGCTCTCTTGTCAATTGCGTGGAATGTTCCTTTGTTCAAGGCCTTGCCCTATGCACTCAAAGCAATGGTTGTCATCACCAACGCCTCTGTCCTCTTAATTAGCATCTCGCTACTTGTCCGAGCACACCCCAAGCAGACGTCAGGCTCCGTCTGGGCGGAAGTCGTCAACGAATCAGGCTGGTCTTCAAATGGCGTTGTCTTCTTTCTCGGCCTACTACCCGGAGCAACAGCAATCAACGGGTTCGATTCGGCATCGCACATGGTCGAAGAAATGTCCGATCCAGCCCGTCAAGTCGCTCAAGTCATGATCGGCAATTCAGTCCTATCAGCACTATCCGGTTTCTACATGATCGTCGTATGTGCATACTGCGTTACAAACGTCCAGAACCTCCTCACACCCGTCGGCGGCGTGACCATCATCCAAATCTTCCAAGACTCTCTCAACAGCGAAGCTCTATTCACCCTCGCCAGCACCTTGTATATCATCATCACCATCGTCGCCGCCGTCGCCACCGCAACAACCACCAGTCGAGTCTTCTGGTCCTTCTCCGAGCACAAGGGCCTCCCATTCCACAAATGGATCTCAACCATTAGCCGCACAAACCTGTGGGAAGTCCCCATGAACGCCGTCATCACCGTTTCCGTCCTGTCCTGCATCATCCTCCTACTAAATCTAGGCCCGAGTTTCCTTCTCGCGACCCTCTTCACCGCAGCAGACGTCTGCTTCTACGCCAGTTACATAATTACCTTAGGCTGCTTCCTCCAGCGAAAATGGACCCGTGGCCTGCCGCCGCATTACTGCAACTTGGGAGGCCGCATGGGCGATATCATCGGTGTCACGAGCATTGTGTGGTCCATTTTTGTTTCGGTGTGGCTGTTTTTCCCCGACTATCGACCTGTCACGTCGACGGGTATGAATTACTCGGTTGCGCTTGTAGGGATTGTTGTGGCGATTTTCAGTGTTGATTGGTTCGTTCGCGGGAGGAGACAGTACTTCATCCCTTCGCGGCTGTTGGTCTAGTTTTTCCAGATGCCCATGTACAGGGTATGATACGTCGTCTGATAGAGACGCACAAGAAAGAGACCGCACCACTAGATTTTTCTTGTGATTGCAGGAGATCTCGAATTGTGTGTACCTACGTTAGCATCTACTGTATATCCAACCATGATGATAATGTTTTTCTTCTTTCAAAACCAACTCTGTCGTCCACTGGATTGATGCCCTCCAATAATTTAAACACCTGCAGCCCATGTACTGCGAGAGAAGGAGGAAGAGCTGGATTTTTTGCACATCACTGGATTTGAGACTCTACTGTTTAGTCACTGTGTGCCAGATAAAAAGCAGCAAGGAGTTAAAGAATAAGTACGTAGTGCCAATTTTGAATGTGGTAAGCCTTCATGAAATACTGTACGTACTCTAGTTGAGGTGGTAGTTTAGATCAGAGACGTACGTCGGAAAACTAATTATAGAGATACGTACAGTACTTCGACAGGAGGGATTCGTGGACTACACTACATACATATGTACATACACACGTACTTACTTACAGTGGTAAGTACCGGAGGTAAGTAAGACCAGAGCATAGAAGCAGAGCTATAACAGCAACAACAACAAAAACATGAATCAAGCCAAGGTTGAGATCGAGCGGACACCGTATGTAAAAAGCGGTGTCGATTTATAGGGAAGTTAAAGGAACATTTCTCTCTATTTGGACATGTAGCTACTCCTTCTCTTACTGTAGGTAAATCCATGGGGTCGCCTGTGATAGCGAGAATAGGATCCTCCTGCTCCAGATCGACGTCTTTGGGGCATTCTGCCATCTTTGTGGTCGCGCGACATATACTGATGCTGCTAACAACGGTTGTAGTTAATATTTTAAGAAGTAGGACGGCCAGAATCTGTTTATAGAGAGAGGCGAGAAGTGGAAGGCAATCAATAGAGATTGAGTATGAGTTATAGAACAGTATATCAGCATATTGAACATGGGATGTGCTAGCGTGTTTGATATCGGCGGATCTAAGAAGCCTGAGCTACTGTAATTCACAGTAGGTCATGATCCGGCTGGGCGAATCGAAAGTTAAATTCTCCAGGCGGCCCCCAGCAATCTATTTGTGAGAAATCTTGTGGCCAAGAGTGCGCGTTTCTATTTTATCATTTGGAACGACGAGAAGGTCTCAAAAGAATGCCGTCATTTTCCGACTCCTTGCCTGGATCGTGTTAGCGTTTGGTCTTCGACTCGGCTATTCATATAGGATCAGAAGGTTGTTTCGAGGTCTAGTATAGTCGAAGAGGAGATAGAACACAGTACATGGTCAACTCGGCTTGGAGAAAAAATCCTTCATGTACGCTCGACCACATAGCACATTCATTCAAGAGCTCCTTCCAGAGCTCAATCTACCTCTTGACCAGTGAATTCTGGTAATCTTGACTGCACCTTCTCCCATGTGTCTCGTCCCTTTACCAACGCTTCGATAGCATGACAAATCTCTTCCTGACTAGCTCGAACCTGTTTTGTGCTATCTCTTTCTCTTAGCGTGATTGTTTTGTCTTTCACGGTTTGGAAATCAACCGTAATGCCGAATGGGGTGCCGAGCTCGTCGTTTCTCGAATATCGCTTACCAATTGAAGCAGAAGAATCGTCAATCGAGTTTGCAATATCCAGCTCGTCAAGCATTTCTGTCAGGTGTCGCAGGAAAGGTTTGAAGTCTGCATGACTTGACAATGGCACAATCAGAACCTTGATAGGCGCAATGAGAGGAGGGATCGAAAGCACATTTCGGGCAGATGGTTCTGCATCTTTTGGATCCGTGTTTTGTCGCGTCCAGAAGACATGTTCGAGAAGATGATACAGTATGCGACCAATACCGAAAGATGGTTCAATAACATTGGGTGTATATTCTCGTATGTGTTGGATGACTTCGCGTTGTTCAATGCCAATAAGATCTTTGTCCAGCTCGGTCTTGCCATTGCCGATGCCAGGTGTATCAATGGTGACTTTGCCAGAGTCTTTCAGTTGCAACGAAAGCTTCTCACGGAGATCTTGCGACAGATTCTCGACAGCTGTTTCCACAGCTTTTGCGTCTTTGCGGAATTTGGGACCAAGCTTCTTCTTGTTCAGATCTATTTGATATTCTTGAAATTTTCGGGGCTCAGGCAGATTCTCTCGCACAACTAGGGGAGCGCCAGTCTTTTGCATGTGAACAGTTAGATCGTAGGCACTTCGATCTGCGCAGCCAACACATTCGATCCAACCATATGAGCCATAAAGCTCAGCATCCCAGCAATCCGCAGCATAATGAGCCATTTCGTTGGCCATATGCTGTCTGAATCGAAGCTTAGAATGGTCGATTCCAAGCTTGAGCAAGAAATCCTGTATCCTGACCAGAAAATAACCAAGCGTCTCGTTGTCAACGACTTTCTTCGAGACTGCTTCGCCAATTGTCATGACTTCGGTTTCTTCACTTCCGGCCAGCTGTGTATGACGGTTGAGCAGTGTCAATTTCGTGTCTTTTACATCTTCAAATCTCTCGTGCTTCTTTCCACTTGCAGGATCAACGTAATGCTCAATCTCTGCCATCAAGAACTCTCGTACTCTTAGCAGGCCTTGACGTGGAGAAATCTCATTGCGGAAAGACTTGCCAATCGAAGCCGAAGCAAAAGGTACCTTCTGCTTATTGAATTCAAGCAGCTTTTGAAAGTTCAAGAACTGGCCCTGAGCAGTCTCCGGCCGTAAGTAACCATTCGGCTTGTCTGCACTAGGACCGATATATGTTTGGAACATCAAGTTGAACGGTTTTGGAGGATCCAACTCTACACCACTCGTGGGTCCCTTGATTTCGAACTTCTTGATCAGTCCATGGAAGCCCTCACCATCATAGTTGTCCAACTTGGCTAGTGTCTCGTTGTATTCTTGTGCGACTGCATCGTCTAGCTTCTCAATCTTGACATCTTTGATCTTCTTCTTCTTTTGTGCTTCATCAGGCTTCTCGACCTCGATCGTCTGACCACGTGCGTCTTGATCTGCCCTCAGCCTGGCACCAAGTACTTGCTTGATCAAGTGATCCGTTCGAAAGATCTCACCTGTCTTGGGGTCTTTAGACATGAAGTCGGCGAACTTGGCAACGTGACCAGAAGTGATAAAGACTGGCTCAGGCGTTATTATAGTTGTATCAACTTCCAACATCTTTTCTCGGAGGACGAAGTGTTTACGCCAGAGATCGACGAAGTTTGATTGTAGAGCTGTGAGAGGAGGACCATAGTCGAAAAGACCTTTTTCACCACCGTATATCTCGAAAGATGGCATATAGAAGCCCGTCCGTCTCAGTAGGGAATCCAGCACATCTCGATCGAAGGGTTGACCAGTCTTGGTCGTTGTTGCGGATGCCATCTTCTCGTTCAGTACCTGGAGCTGACGAGCTTTTGCAATAGGAGCTGTGGTAGCGAAACCTCGTACACAAACGTTCGAGGTCAAACTTAACAGACGCGACCTCATAAACACGGAACTGGGCACGAGAGCTCACTAGATTTGTATTGTCTAGCGTGAGTCAAAAATGTTCCTCGAATGCGATGGGTCACAGCATGTGCATCCATCTGCTCCAAGCGTCGTCCCCGCAGATCAGGAAAAAAAAGATATTTCAGGCAACCAGGCATTAATAAATTTTATGGCATTGTATCTGGTCGCAAGGAATTGATATCTTTCCCGTTAGCATTGCACTTCTTAACAGTCAACGATGCCTTCCAAACCTCTCCAACTTTCCGATAAGGCCCATCTCCCTTTCAAGACCACAAACAAGGCTCGACGTCAGCAACTTCACATCAAGCAGAAACAAGCACGCGATGTGCTAAGACGGGAGGAACGGTTTGCGCGCAAGAAGGAAGAAGCAAAGAATCCACGTCTACGAGAGGAGAGATTACGAAAAAATGTACCTCAAACACTTGAATCAAAGCGGAAATGGGATGAAGTGGAAGACGAGCCCGAGGACGGAGGCTTAGGTGTCGCATTCAATGTCGAGAAGCTGAAAAGACGAAAATTAGCAGAGGAACAAGAATTACTCGATGGCGGTTCCATCCTGGCAGACCAGAATGGCGAAGAGACAAGCGAACAAGACCAAAGTGACCACGACTCCATGCTAGACGTAGACGAGGACGAGGAACAAGAAGAAAACAGTGACCCCGAAGACGACGAACATCTCGAACCACCAGAAGACCCCAATGCCGAAGACGCTCTACCCACTAAATCACAACTACACACCGCAACAGCCCGCCTGAAAGCGCGAGCAACCTCACCACCCGCCCGCTCAACCACATCAACCAACCTCTCCCTAGCCCCTGCAGCTCTAACAGCCAAATTCCCAACCCTCTTCCTGTCCCCCGACGAACAACCCCCAACGCCCAAAATCCTAATAACAACCTCCATAAACTCAACACTCCACAACCAAGCAAACCTCCTAACCAATCTCCTCCCAAACAGCACCTACATCCGACGCTCCTCGCACCGCTACGGCCACAAATTCTCCATCCGCGAAATCGCCTCCTTCGCCAGCAACCGGCTCTACACAACCCTCGTAATCCTAGAAGAAGACCTCAAACGCCCCTCGGGCCTCGTAATAGTCCACCTGCCCCTAGGCCCAACATTCCACTTCACAATCACCAATTGGCACGAATCGAGATCCCTCCCCAACCACGGCAACCCAACCTCGCACATCCCAGAACTAATCCTAAACAATTTCACCACGCCCCTCGGTCTTCTAACAGCACACCTCTTCCGCTCTCTGTACCCATCAACACCAGAACTCCAAGGGCGCCAAGTCGTAACACTGCACAACCAGCGCGATTTCATATTCCTCCGCCGCCATCGCTACGTCTTTCGCGAAAAGAAAGAGCGCGAAAAAAGTGTTGTAGGCGCAGATGGGAAGGAGATGGTTGGCGCGGAGGGAATAAGGACGGGATTGCAGGAATTAGGACCGCGATTGACGTTGAAGTTACGGAGGGTGGATAAGGGGATTCAGAGGGCGGGCGGGCTGGAGTGGGAGTGGAAGGGGAAGACGGATCGGGTTAGGACGAAATTTCAGCTGTAGATACTCATGCAAGATCGATCAATGTCATACATCAAAGTATGATGCTTCGGTGTCGTTTACATTATATCTGTACCGGGAATGCCGTTGATATGAGTCAACATCACAACATGACTTGAACGGCTACCTGTCACGTTCAGTGCTTATATCCTAGGTAATGCTGGCAGATTGTGAAACAACCATGAAAATGAATGCCCGAGACAATGGTTCTAGTAAACTTCAACATTAAAGTTTCAGCTTCAGTCTGATCATATATGCAACTGAAGCCGTTGGATAATTGGCTGATCGATACTCAAGGTAAAACAACAACACGGGCCTAATTCCAATAAGGAGCCTTCAACCCAGTCAACTGCTTAACCACACTTTCCCCCTCCGCCGCCTTATCATCCTTCTTCCTCTGCCCACTCAATTCCATCTGAATACTCCGATGCACATGCACCAACCAATCAACATAACTCTGCTGTTCATTATTCCTGTCCTCGACCAGCATACGCGCGAATTCATATTCGCTGCCGTCCAGGCCTTGGCGCGCGAGTTGGATTGTTGCTGCTTTGCTGCCGCGGATGCTGGAGATGTATTGTAGTAAGTTTCTGACTTGAGCGTTTAGGTGGGTTTCTAGGACGGGTAATTCGTTGAGTTGGGGGTCAAGAGATTGGAGGGAGGAGAAGGAGGGGCCGAAGAGGTCTTCGAGAAGATTTGGTGAGACTTGGGCGTGGAGCCAGAGGAGGAGGATTTGGCCGTTGTCGACTAGGTAGACTCCTCCTTCTTCGATGCGCGAATATGAGGCGCGTAGAGTTGGTGGCACGACGAGTTGACCGGTTTCGGCGTTGGCGAAGCAGTCTTCGGGGTTGAGGTTGTGGACTGCGTAGATTCGAGGATAGAGATAGAGGGCTGTTTCGGTTGTGCCACAGCTGCGCAGGAGGCGGGCGGAGTGAATTCTTCGATCAGTTGGTTCGACACCACCTATTGAAGTTAGCAATTGATAATGGAAAGAAGAGGAGTGTATGGCGCCACTAACCTTTGAATGCTCGAGATTTGAGAAGACCGAGCATGTACATCGAGAACTCCTTCAAGTGTTCTGGTAGCACTAATTGTCCTGGAGGATGCGAGCCAGAGAAATTCTTCCTGTAGCCCGCGAGAATGTCAATGGTTCTCTCTGTAAGATTTGCTCGAATCTCTTTCAGCGATTTTTCTGACACTTTGGCAGCAGCCTCCTTCGCTATTATACTTATTACTGCATCTTGATCAACTGTACGCATTGTATCTGTCGCACCCTCATTTACACCTGCTACAACGTTTATGCACCGCACTCGTCGTTGACCTGTAGATGATGTGTAAAGAAGAGCAGCTTGAAAATGTGCGTCGAGCTTGACGTCCAGTTTGCCGTCATACGAAAAGGTAACACCAATCGCTTTGTCTGCATCGATCGTACCGATTTCTAGATCAGCACCAAATGAGTGTTGTAGAAAGCCTCCCTGGTAGGATGATACTTGCAAACCATTCGAGCAACGTACTTTCATCAGTGCTTGAAACCCGATCTCTCTTGTTACTGCATGTTCGATTTCGTTCATCATCTTGAGCGAGTCTCGTGGAGCAATGAAGTTTGGATAGAAAAACACTTCACCTCCTGTCAACCGCGCGACGTGACCTATGGTAGCGACATCCACATAGCCTCCACCAGGCGAAGCAAGAAAGAAGTCGACACCGATGCCAGCGGAAATCATAGTATTGGCAGTCTTCTTAAACCCTGGATGCTCCGTCGTGAATAGCCGTCTCTCAGCATCAGTATCTCGTCCCTTTCCGTCATCTCTCATATGTAGTTTCCCAGGACCGAAGGTTGGTAACGTTGATAGAAAGCATGTTATCTTGCCACCCGTGGCTGTGAGAGCTGCAACTGCAGCATTCAAAGTTGGCAATAATGCCGACTCGGGATTTTGGAAATGAGTGAACATATTCGGCAGCGCTTTCAGCAGAGCCGTGATAACTGATTTTGACTCTGTAGGGTCAACGAAAAGACCGGTCGCTAATGCCACGAACGGGTCTTCCAGATCAGGCATTACCATCATCTGAGGTGTGATAAGGTCTGAAGACAGGTTGTAAAACTGTATCTCTTTGTCAAAAGTCACAATACCTACTTTTGAGCCCACAGGCAATCGAGGCGGCTGTGGCTCCTCTGACTTTTCATTATTTTCGACGTCCGTCCCGTACAGTGCGGTAAGGATACCTTGACAGGCTGTAGCCAATACTCCACGGTTTATGGCTTCCTGTGTGATGTCCAACAGGAATAGATAGCGTAGCCCAACAGGTTCTTTTGACCAATATTCCTTTGGCACAGTAAAATCTACCGTACCAAGCATGAGTTCGGGCCTTTGCATTCGGTCCACTCGAACTCCAGCCGGATCTGTAGGGGCGAAGTATTCAGCAGGGACATCGTTGGCAAAGCTGCACATGTTGCAAGCGAATTTGTTTCCACCAGATTTAAAGGTCATGAATGGATTGATGTACGTCCGACACCTGCGACATCTCGGAGGACCAATCTCGCCGAACTCCAGCACTGGTACAGGCTGCTCGCCTTCCTGCTGCGATGCGAGTGGTTGTAGAATCAAGCCCAAGGGTAGGCCCGTGGAATGTAGACTTTCAGCAGTAGATGGTATGTTGTTCACCGTCAGTCGTGCAAATTTAGGTGCCGAATTACCCTGGTCGTAGGCTATGAATGGTACAGCTGCTGGAGGTGGTAGATGCTGCTCCATCGTTGGATATACTGCGGTCTGGTAGTGTTGTGTCGCAGCATCTCTTGCTCTTGCTACGCTTGGTATCTGCTCTGGATCGACTCTTCCTTGTGTCGCGACCGCCTCTTCACCCATCCGTAAACTATCGCCTGCGCTCACTGTTGGCGCGCCCGATATAGGCTGTGTACCGGGAGTCGAAGACTGTGTCTGTTGCATGAATCGGGGATCTGTTGACATGCCAGACATTGGGGGAGGCGGGGCGGCAGCATTCGATTGACCCAGGTCATGGTAGGCATGTCTCTCTTTCTTCCTTCTACTCGAAGGAGCACCCACTCCCATGTTGCCCATCTGTGCCGTCAGACCATTCATATCAGGTTGCTGTTGTCCATACTGTGGTTGTGTCTGCGCAGGAATCTGCTGAGCATAGGAAGGCTGCATTCCGGGCTGGCCGTACCCTTGAGGCATATTCATCTGTGGCTGGTATGGAGAAGCATTATTGTGCTGCTGGCGTGGGTCATTGTAAGCATTCGGGTTAGGGATATGCTGACCACCGGCATAGTATGCGCCATACTGATCAGCCATATTGACTGAACATTCGCCGGGAGGTTACGGAGGTTATCGTTTGCACACCATGAGGACTAACGAGGATGAACCGAGTACTCGTATGTTTGTTCTTCGGGCAACGGATTATAGTGTTGTAGTGTCTGTAATCTTGATTCTTGAGGTTGTTGTTAGTTGGTCTTTTACGAAATACTTTTGTGGAGAAGTAAAGGTGTCACGATCAAGCAAATCGACCATGCCCACGCCTCCGCCTGTACGAGTCTATGACAGAGCCTGAGCTATGTTTTGATTCTATCATTGTTCATAAATGCAAGACTGCTGATGCACGAGTGAGTTTCAAGGATATCTATCTGGACTTCTGTAAGTTATGAACTTTTGATGTTCAAACGCGTGGATAAGACGAGCAAGCAACGAAACAACGTGTTTAAAAAATGCACATTTCTTGGCTTATAAAACGAGCGTGTCACCCTCCGCTGGGTGTCTTCAACAACAGCGGTGTCCTCCTAGGAAGTCCACTAACCGAACGCTGGTTCCTGCTTCGCACCCGCGAGGTCATGTAGATAACTGACCCGATCCTTTGTATAGAATTCGACGCCGACCTTCCCATTTAAGTTCGCCGCGCCTCCATCCAATCCACCCGACTTGACACAAGTCACATCCGGCATGACCTCAAGTTCAGTGTACAGGCTTGACCCGCACTGACCACAGAAGAAGTGCTTGTTGATCTTGCCAGAAGCTCCTTTGGCATCCCAAGTCTTTGGCGTGCCGCTATCCCTCAGTCAGTCTATTTACTGTGTACGCCGTAACTAAGTTACTAAGTAAGTTACCTGGTGACTTTGAAGTTGCCGCGGGGCACAACAGCGTTGACAGTATACGCAGCGCCAGTCCATTTCTGGCAGTCGGTACAGTGGCAGAGGGCTGTATGATGTTAGGCGACGCCGCTAGAGGCAAGATGTTGGCCTTCAATAAGGAATACGAAGAGTTACCTGTTACTGCTGGTTCACCAGTGTATTCATACTTCACATCACCGCACAAGCATGATCCTTTCGTTGTCATTGTGAAATTCACTTCCGCAAAGTTTTCTGTTCCTTGAATTTAGTATAAATCGGGACGTATATGCTCACCTGAAGAGGAGGGCAGCAGACCCCTGCTTATATACACAATTGTCGCTGACTTATGCGGAGTAGAACTCTCCAATTTGGGTAACAATTGTTAAAAGTCATCAACATCCAGTGGCCCGGAAACTTGCGCTTCCCCGTCAATAATTCAAGGTTCAATCATGAGAAAATGCCTTGTTTTGCTTCGTGAGTGCTCGTATGGTACGATGATATTATGTAGTGCGAGGCTATTGTGACACTTCGGTAAGTTGGGTATAGACTCGAAAACCTAGACACCTTACTAGGGTGGCAGAGTATTGCGTATCGTCTCCGGCGAAGTGCAATGGTTTGTGCAAATGGAGGGCCATGTTGAGCTGCAGCTTCCCCTCCACAGGGCAGAATCAAGTGTGGGAATGACAAATCCCTCGGACACTTCTCTCCTTCAAGTCTATTGTATGGACCACTCGCAACCTTTGTTGAGGCCCAGACACGATCCGGATGGTCTACGGAGTCTATTTTTCCACGATTGGGTCTCCTGTGCTAACCCCTTCTCTCACATGACGACCAAAAGAGTGGTTTTGCCAAGATTCAACGTGACCTATACATCGATAGGGAGGTTGGCAGACCAATAGCAGCAGTGATAAGAAAAGGGTTCGACGACCAACTTGCCAGTTCGACATGATCCAGGTGCACTCCGTAGATACAAAGGCAAACTAATTCGTTTAGCGCGACGGCCGCGAACATTCCTGCCAGTCAGACCAATGTTGGGACTGCTGCTCATACCCAGTCTCAGAGTCCATTCTGTTCGACTTCGTTGTTGACGGTGCTTCTCGCTTGTGTCCTAAGGCGGTATCCTCTTCCCTTCCCAATCCCAACACCTGCCTCGAAATTCTTCGATATCCGTCCCTCCAAGCCCCTTTACAACCTCGCACAGCCGCTCTGCACTGAACTCAGGAGTAAACAACTTCCCCTCCTCCACATTGCTCCAGAATTCCTTCGATAGCTCAGTCTTCACAGTTCCCGGATGCAGACCCACAACACAAGCATTGCCCGCACTTTGCATCTTCTGGTATATGTCCGCCGACTTCACTAACTGGTTCAGGCCGGCTTTGCTGGCACGATAGCTATACCAGCCGCCCAGTCTGTTGTCAGAAATAGAGCCGACACGGGCAGACATGAATGCTAGGACTGCTGCATTGGGCAGTCCGTCCATAGGCTGTAGTTTTGCGGACTTCTTGGGGAGGAATGGTTGCAAGTATTTGAGAAGGATCATTGGGGTGAGTAGATTGAGTTTCAGGGTATCGAGGGCTTTGTCATAGTCGATTAGGGTTGGTGCTTTCTCGGGATGAAGTAGGCCGGGGATACAAAAACCAAGACGAAGGTGGGCGGGGCTGTCGTGAGTGTTTCGGTCCTTGCGTTGATAGCGGTCTTTGCAGTAGTCGGTTAGCGCTTGAATGGAGGACTCGGAGAGGAGATCGCATGTCTGGACGTCTAGGCGTGAAGTTGCTTTCGAGGAGTCGTATGGTAGGTTCAGATCTGATAGTAAAGCTTCTTTGGTTGATTTGGGATCTGAGGAACGGGTCGTTGCTACGATGGGTATGGATGCGGGAGTTGTGCGGAGTAGGTGTCTCGTCAGAGCGAAGCCGATACCGCGAGATGAGGGCGTTGTCAGGAGCCAGGCCATTTTCGTTGCGGGCCAGTTGAGCCAGAAAACAGGTCTTGACTGCGAGTCGGACGCGAACCACTCACGATTGCATGCTAACGTGTCTTCTTACTGGTAGTGGTAGCATTAACCCATACAATTAATGGCCACCAGAAGGTATTGTATTTCTCAATAACCCACCACTTACAGTCAAGTTCTCATAATGAACTGTACCTCACTGATAGCTGTGCTCTCATCGACGAGTTCATCTTTGATAGAACGATGTTCAGATGTGATTCCGCCAAGTCGAATTTCGAGAAGCTTTCCTACAATGATGACATTTGTGGTTTATGCCTGAACTCAATCTCCGTCCAAATCGGGCCTAACTCAGGAACGACCAATCTCAGGCACGGTTCCTTCCGTAACTAACGAACTCCTTGGCAATACCTAGATGGTATGCGGTCTGGAGACACTGCTGACATGCGCATGTTACAAGACAACCTGGTCGGCTCCGGTTTACGATTTTCTAATGGAGAGGAGCCATGTACAGTGTTAGTCGAAATTATACCCAAGTTCTGAGCCATTAAACAAATTTTTATGTGCCAGTGGTGGCTGAGCTCGTCTGCGTAAGATCAAGCCCTCCTGCTGCTGCTTCTAGCAACTTCGCCATGACGAGATCCTCATCGGGATCCCCAACAATGTCAGCTGCCATCTTCAACATGGTGCTTTCAATCTCGCTATACCTGCCTTGGACTGAATAGATCAGTTGGCCATTCCTCTGTCGATCTGCCATCAAGATCGCCACAGATCGCGCTACGGCAGCTGGCGGCTGTGTCCCTATGCCTACTACACTTTCAATGACATGTTCAGGCACTAGACCTGTTGTCGTCCAGCTCGGCGCGATTGCATTGATACGAATAGGGATGTCAGGAAGTAGAATTGGAACAAGACCACGCATAAGACCAAGGACTCCATGTTTTGCAGTGGCATAGTCAACCACACGAAAGCGTTGAAAGCTTGATGCTGAAGCAGTCAACACGATACTACCACCGGAGTCCTGCCTTCGCATGTGGTGTATAGCTAGTGCGACGGTGTTAACCACTCCTTTCAAGTTGATGTCGTAAACCAGGTGATTAGGTTCCAGGAGGTCGCCATTCTCATCCAACCGCTCATCCAAGTACGTAGTCCGTCCAGATATGCCAGCGTTGGCAAACACATGGTCAATCTTACTGTGCTTAGACTTTGCGAGTTTGAACAGAGCCGATAGATCAGCCCAGGCTGTAACGTTGGTTTTGAGGAAGGTCAGGCGGTCATGGGTGATGGGCATCGTATTGAGGTCACCAACGACCACATAGGCATGGTTATCAAGAAGAAGTTTGACCGTGCCGAGACCGATGCCGGATGCGCCACCTTTGATATTCCTTAGCTTGTGGTCTTTTTCCAAGCGGAAAGGGTTGTACCTGTGATGAGGACGACTTGGTCCTTCAGGTTGGTGAAGTCCTGATCATGGATCTCGAAGGAGGTCATTTTGCTAATTACTGATGAGAGGACTTGCTTGCTTGTCCTTTGCGTTTGTTATGGACTTGTTCCTGAATGAGTCGTGCCACATCCCTTATCATGCTTACCTACACGAAAAGATCTACAAGTCGTCCCCACAGTCTGCCATGTGAGCATCAATTACCGAGGTAAGAGATTTTGCAGTCCTTGGCTGAAGCAGATGAAACTTACCGAAGCTCTTGAGGTACTGCAGCACGATCTAGCAGACCTCTAGCCGAGCGGGCAGTAGCAGTGTGCTTCCGGGACGCAAGCTTCTGCCACTCGTGGCTGATTTTTTAGTGGCGTGTTGGTACACCAGTACAACGGAAATAGTGGTTTCGGGAATGGCCCTTGTCGGGTATTCTAGCCTGAAAAGGCAGCTAGGTCATCGCTAAACGTCATGCATAAGAGCTAGCATCAACCAGCCTGCAATTTTACCGGTTCCTGCATCAGTTCCGTTATAAAATACTTGTGATGCTTTACAAGATATTTTCATCCTGAATACTCCAGGAAAGCATTTCCGTTCCTGCTGTTACTAACTGCGCAAGATGGCTGCATTTTGGAGCGCCTTGTCTCTCCTGATTGCTTCAGTCGTCGCCTCTGCCCTTCCGGGTCAGCAGCAAGTACCACTTCAACCATTTGACCATTCTCAAGGGTATCGATTTGATCCATTACTACATCTCCCTGGCATAAGTCCGTATTTCGATGCAGTAGGATTCGGCCTCGAACATCAAGCACCAGAAGGATGCACAGTGGACGCCGCAAGCTACCTGATTCGTCACTCAGCGATTTACTGCAACGACGATGAGTACCAGACTTACATCAAGCCATTCCTCTACCAGCTCGAGAAGCATCGAGGTGGTTTTTCAGGACCCCTCGAGTTTCTGAACAGGTGGCATTCACCCATTGATGAGAACCGCCTGGAGGAAATCACACCTTCAGGAGCTGTGGACGCTGGAAAGATGGGCAGTCACCTTGTTCAAAGGTATCCGCATCTTGCACCGACTGTCAAGCGTGTCATCGCGGATCTCAAATCTCGGACCTTCGATACAGCTCGTGCAATGATGAAAGTCTTCCCAGACGGTGAAGACATTGAAATTGTCCGCATAAACAAGAGAGAACTCAACAATGCCACTCGCGCCATTAATTGTATGGGTTAATGCTACCACTACCAGTAAGAAGACACGTTAGCATGCAATCGTGAGTGGTTCGCGTCCGACTCGCAGTCAAGACCTGTTTTCTGGCTC
>Ga0115846_100669_pt1 | contig 17289 bp, 4 predicted proteins | sample InSIn5gowninarea_2_FD_83860 | JGI IMG/M metagenome (GOLD analysis project Ga0115846, IMG submission 83860)
TTTGTTCTTGTTCCTGTGGTGTCCCAGCCGAATTGTCCGCGAATTGGTCGCCGGCACTTAGCTGGTTCGACGACCGTCTCGGATTTGCTGCTGGCGTTTGGCTATGTGGCATGGGATGACTCGAGTCGCCGTGACTGACAGAACTAAAGTCCCCAGAAAAGAACTCGGATCGTGCGCCATTAATGTCCTCCAAAGTCTCCCAGATGATCTCATCACGATCTGCGTACCCAGCATCCGTGATAAGAGTGTAGAGTCGTTGATCGCGAGGATGTTTATATATTGTACTAAAGTGATCATTTCTAAAGAGGATCGCAAATTCGCCTGGCTCAAGTGTTGCATGGAGTGCGCTGAGACCATATGGTGTAAGCTGAGTAGGGTATGCCTGGAAGAATTGTTTTATAGCTGTGATATCTTCCCAGACTTGTTGCTCTTGCGACGTTAAGCCTCCGGTGGAAAGCTTGTACTCAAGCTCTTCCTCACCAAATTGGACGGCTTGTGCATCTTCATACGTTGGTGCGGATCGCGCAAATGCCTGAGCCGCTTCATCTTGAGGGCGAGGTAACCAGCCATGAACCAGCTTAACTTTGAAAGAACTGTAGAGTTTGATATCCTGTGTGTCTTCAAAGGTACCTGCGACGTGCTGAGGTTGTTGGAGCGAAGATGGGGCGACAGGGCTATCAGCATCCATTAAGTTTAGAGCTGATGGTTTTGAAGGAACGAAAAGCGGGTTGGCGTTCATGCCTGTTCTCAGTCGCATGAGGAAGCGATTTAATTCGTCGACATCAGGCACAACAAGTCCTTCCATCGTCAAAGCTCGAGAAAGTAATTCGTCCATCAACGTCTCGATGATCAGCCCTAAAGTAACCTGCTCTCGGAGACGCAAAGCATCATCTAAAGCTGCCTGCATATCTTCCGTAGCACCCAATATCAGTGCATTAACTAGTGCAAGAAGTGGACAAGGTCCATTTTTGTTTTGTGTCAGCATGGAAGATCGACGCATTCGTGAGGATCGTAGGTCGAACCAATTGAAGTGCTTGATAGTGTATGTCTCATTTCTCTGCTCCATGATCCGTGCTAGGTCTTGCTCCGAGGTGACCACAGCAGGTCGTGGAGGTTTCACTGGTGCTTGTTGGTACATTGGTGGATTCGGCGGCACAGCGTACATATTTTCGGAATCTTGCTTCGCGGGTCGTGTAGGTAGAGGCGGACCAGAATCGTCTTCGAGCAAGCTGATTTCAGAAGTGGAAGGCTGGGCGGCTGGTACTGCATTGGGCAAAGCTCTGAGTTCGCTTCCTAGTGAGACAGAACCGGCGTGCTGCCCTCTATCTAGCAAGTTGTCTGTCGATTTTGTTGTATACCGCTTGGATGGTTCAAATGGACTCGAAGAAGGGGGTAAAATATTGTTTTGCGCAACTGGTGCCCATGGATTGATATGTCCGTCTTCTTGCGTGTTTATTCGTTTTGAAGGAGCAGAGCTCGTCAGCATGGGTATTGAAGGTGCTTGTGATTGTGGTATTGGAGGTGGCGCTTGCGTTGGAGGTGGTGGTGAAGACACAGTAGGTGCTTCGTGAACAGTTTGCTTCTCACGGTCGAAGTCGTGCAGAGCGAGTCGGCCGAGCCTGTCTCTGGAAGGCTGACTTCTCAATGGATTTGGATGGTCGGGCCCCTTCTGTTCTCTCCGCTCTGATTCCCAGTCTGGCAAATCCGCGACCACATTCAATGGAGTTTCTGAAGGTCTTCTGAAAGGATTCTTTGAAGCTAAATCGGCATTCTGTACTTGTGGCTGTTGTGGAGAGTGACTCTGCGGCAACGGCTTCCGCTTAATCTGACCGGAAGGCGACACAGCCGGAGGAGTTGTGTTGTTTACAACATGTAATGTTTTGGGCGGTTGCAACTTCTGTTCCTCCTTCTTGTCCTCATCCTGGTCATCATCGTCCCACCACTCTCGGTCCGGCGAGCGATCACTGTCGAGTGACGAGCGTGGTGTTGCTTCTCCCGACCAACCCGGTCTCAATACGTCTGGTAGGTTCTGCAAATTGTTCTGGGATGTGGCTTGTGCTTGCGCATTGCCCGGTTTCAAAAGAGCTGGTCTGTCGTGTTCCGGCTCGGATCTCGCGACGTAATCATCAGCCCATGGATTTCCCATCTCTTGAAAATCAGATGCAGCCCGTGAGCGCGGCGCAGTCGACGGTATCGGTGGTATATCAGCCGAGTTAACATGTAGGTGAGACTGTTGATCGGCAACCTCTAGTGGTGGAGGAGGTGGTGGGGGAGGGGAGGTAGGGTAAGGTATTGCTGCTTTTCTTGCCATTGTTCACCTCTATTAATTTCTCAAGACATGGAATTCTACATAGGTGGGGGGTCTCGAGAAGTCATTGATCAGCGTTGCGCGTTTGCATGATAGCCAACATGTCAAGGCAGCCACGAAAAAAGGTCGTTGTCCCCGAGCCGGGATTGTCGACTTTCCTCACTGAAAGGGATTGTTACTAGTAATGGAACACGGCAAATTGCTAAAGATACACAACACAGCATCAAAGTCCACGAAAATACGCGTCAGCTTTCGAGAGGAGGAGGGCCACTGACGCATTCATGGTCGTGCTGTGATTCGAATTTGTGGCTGTGCGAGCGGCCTGTGGCGTAGGTCGGTCATGCCTTCGGACCCCCTCCGAGTTCCTCAAGAAGCGCAAAGAAAGCGCCCACTCGAATTACATCCGCACAGGGTCAAGCAGTTACATGTTAACTGTGTCCTCTCATACACGACGACCAAATTTGTCAAGGGTCAGAGGTGAAGCTCGAGAGACTCATTGAACAACGTTACTTACATGAGCTTCACCCGCACTATAGGGCAACTGCCATGAACCATGAGAACCATCATAATCAATTATCAATGGCGACGACTATGAAATTATACAAACTGTGATGCTGCCATTAATATATATATCCCCACTTCATGCTGGTCAAATGCCATAGCAAGCTGGAACTCCTTGTCCAAATGTACAATATCCAATATCTGTTCGACTCATGTATGCGCCTCTGGTTTCAATTACATGGACGCCTTAAACAAATACATCATCATGTAGACGACTGTTTTCACAAAACTTTCCTGGTACACGTCCTTTGCAATCAAGATCAAATTGAACAGCTTCCACGACGTAGGGTGCGGTGTCCTTCTCTGCGATATCTTAAGATCGATACATCTTCACAACTGCTTCGACTGGCTTGCGACACACAGGGCATCCCACCGAATCGCTTGCACACTGCTTTGCGCAAGCGAAACATGCTACAACATGTCCGCATTTGTAAAACAGAGCGTCCACTTCTTCGAAATAGCATACTTGGCACAGTGCTGCTTGTTGATCTGCCACCTCCCAATATGTGATGCCTTTGCCCCAACGTTTGTCGTTTTCGTATCCTCCTACGTACCGGTTACCCGTCCGCTTTTCGACAAATTCACCTTGTCCGTGCTTCTGGTCATCGAGCCATTCTCCATCATATACATCACCATTTTGATAGGTCATTTTGCCTTTGCCACCTGATTTTTGACCAGACACGAGAGGACCCTCGTACGAATCTCCAGATTGGGTGATCAAGGAGCACGTTCTCCCATGCCGCTGGCCGTTCAAAAGCGGGCCATTGTAGTAGTCACCACCGAACTCAGCAAGTTCGATGGGTCCGTCAGTGGTGGCAGATGAGATTGGGTGCTTGCGCTGCACCATCATTAGATGTCGCATAAGTTGACCGGGGTCCACAAATTTCGCCTCAGCTTTAAGGGCTTCAATTTTCAACTCTCCAATATGATCGCCAATGATGACCTCGCAACAATCAGTCAAACTGACGTCCGCAAATGTGGACTCCAAGGACACTGCAGTCGTTCGAAAGGTACCTTCACGCTTCCACAACTGAAACACACGGTCCTCATCGTAATCCAGTTGTTTTTTGACCATTGCGCTTATCGTTGTGTCTCGAGGTACATTGAAGGTCCCTTTAGCAGTGAACTTTTGATTTACTGCGTCAAAAACATGCAAGAAACCATACACGTCAGCGATGACCTGCCTCGGTGTCGACGGCCGCGAGTCCATTTCATCCTCTCCAGCAGCAGATCCATTTTCCTCGTCCCGAGCTCGAATGTTGATTGCCCGTCGTCCAGATGCCTCGAGATCAGCTGCAATCATCTGACTTATGAGAGCGGCATCCTCCGGCGAGATGTCTTCCTGGTTTGGAGGTATGAGGATGATCTGTTCATTCCCCACAGTAATAGGTATGCCCCGAGGCAGTGCGTCATTCTCGTGCGACGCTGCTTCGAACAGGTGACCGTGGACTACAGGCAACAGCGACTCGTCAGCTTGAATACTATTGTCCGAAATGCTTTGCTCGTCAGTCGTAACACCATTATTTAGACTTCTTGTTTGCAAGTCAGCATTGGTGGCAATGGCTGCAGAATTTGAGTCGTGTTCCAGGAAGGGACGGAATAGATCGTTATCCAAAGTCAGCTCAGGTACAAGGACTGGGCTGAGAATGGGTGCTGCTTCTCTTTCTTGTGTTGTAGCCAATGAAAGGTCAGAATCTCCGACACTGGACCGATCCAACGATGCTGCAGGTTCAGCTGTAGCCGGCTGTGCCAAGTCCGATGTCTCGCTTTGCTGAACATGATCTGGATGTTGTTGGAGTTGGTTCGATGCCCAAGCGGAATCTTGCAGTGTACGTTGGACGGCTTGTTGCACTGAGTCTTGCTCGGCATCTGAGGCTGCCATAATTTCGTCAGAGGGAGCAGCGTCATGAGGTTGAGCAGCTGCTTGCTGGATAATGACAGGCTCTCCTGCCAATGCCGTCGCTGGGACAGAAGCCTCTGATATCGTTGCGTCGATACTTGTGTTGTCGATCTGCGTGGCATTGGTGGTCTCCTCATTTGTAGGCAAACCTGAGGCTGACGGGACTTCTGAGCTCTCTCTCGCCGAATCTTCGGCTGTGTTTGCAGCTTCTGGTTCGGGGTCGATTTGAGATGCTTCAACATACATACCCGTGATATTCATGAAGTTTTTCGATAAGTCTTCCTCGGCAATCTCGTATCTCTCTGGCATCATGGCCAACCATAAGGTTAGTAGTTGACTAGATCCGAGGCACGTTCCAATGATCGAATCGCCTGGCAACACGTACATGTATGCCTTGGAGACAGCTCCTAGTCGGTAATAGTTCATGGCCCATATCTTGAATGCCCTATCTTCCACGCCCAGAACTGACGCCAGTCTCGCCTTCAAGTCGTATATAGTAGAATCACGATCTGCAGTGAGCTCTTGCCTGTACTCGTTCTGTCTTGCTCTTTCACTATTCTTCAGCTTGTACAAGTCGAGTTTGCCTTCCTGACCTCCAACGAGCTTGTCCCAAAACAATTCGATTTGAACTGGCTTGTCTTTATCAACTTCGTCATCCTTCGCGAACAGATCTGGGTTGTGGTAATAAGATTCTTCAAGATATGGTTTTAACCACGTAGATAATTGAAATGGCTCGAGAAGTTCAGGTAGGTAGGTTGAAAGGCGACTTGTCCGAATGTAGATTCCCATATAATACATTCTCGGTGCTTCGCTGGATCGTTTTGGTCCGGAGTCCTCTGGTATTTCATACTCCTCAACTTGCTTCCTACTGTATGATTTCACTTTGTTCCCGTTGCCATCCGTAAAGGCAAGCCACTTACCTTCAGGTCCGGTTGGTCTCAGGATGGTATGAAACTTTCCAGAAGTGCGGTCTGCTTCATGTATCACGAGGCCATAAAGGGTAAATTTGCTGTCTTCATCAGTGCAGAATTGTGACATATCAATCTCATCACTCATTCGTACTCGATCTCTGTGGAGACGCCATTGTCGCTTATCCGGATCGAAACTCTGTCTTTGTAACGTCAATGGGAGGACGTCCGGCAGAGGACTCTTGAAGTTCGTCTTTGCAAATGCTTGATTCACGCCATCTTGAAAGTTTGTCACGTTCTGGACGGGCAATAGTGGTAGTTGACGAGCAGACTCTCGACTTCCAAACATTCTGTTTAATGCTTCGCAAAAGTCCTGGTCTTCATCCATTTCGAGTTCAATCGAGCGTCGAAAAGCCTCCCAAAATGCATTGACGTTATCAAAAGACTCCTGGTAACGAGTGATCTCATGTATAACATTATCAATGTGAACATACAATTCTTCTTTCTTCATGTAGCGCATCTGAAAAAGCACGAGCTGCAGTTGAGCAATCAAAGGCCGAGGTCTGGCTGTAGAGTCCTTCCGCCATATACCTGCATCTACCTGTTGGATGAGGCTTCGGAAGGGCGCGAGCAGCAACCAGGCCGCAATTCCCGCTGTAGCAGGGCTGTGGTATAGCATCCGAGTTCCAAACGGAAAATATCCTGCAAGACCCTTCGAATCCCACTGGCTCTCGCCCGGTGAAGAGTGCCAAAAGAGGGCTTTTGTCGGGTCGTGGTAAAAGCGGATGTATGCATCGATAGCCAGCGTATCATTGCGTAGTAAAGCTTGTCGCTGACCGTGCTTCCGCCGATGGATATCTTCCCAGTGGCTAACGGCAGTGTCCCAACCCCAGTCGTCTTGATGCGGATAGAATTGATGAGATGCGGAAGAAGTGTAGCACGTCCTAGGCTCTTCCGGGTTGTATATGACTAGCCCTAGCTGGGCGGAGACTCTGAAATCTTCGGACACTACTACCTTCGTCGGGCTCGCAGATCTGTCGTCTTCATCTCCAGACATACTTTCATCATCTCGGTCTTGATCCTGTTGCTGACTCTGGCCTTCATCTTCAGGTTTCTGCTCGGCTTTTTCGGTGTCGTGTGGTATGGATGAAGTCGCATCATTGACGTCTAATGATTGGAGGGTAAGGTCAAGGATTGGTTCAACGTTTGACAAATCGACTTCTGGATCAGCTTCAAAGACTTTAAAGGAACCTTCATAGTTGCTTTTACTGAGCTCAGGGGCTACCGGCGAGCAACGTAGATACGCTGACAATGAACTTCGACTCTTGTTGCCGCGTGGAAAGAATTTGATATTCCAATACTTTCCGTCCACGCACACCGATGGAGAGGTTATGATACGAGCTCGGTTGGGAGCCTCCCTTGTTCCTCGCACGCCTTTCACCACCCACGATAGACGTAGCTTCTTGAAAGGCCGAAAATCAGGATCGTCAATATTGCTGAACACTTCCTTTTCAATGAGTGCGGGATTGCTGGCATCCAGCTCGTTGACACCGGCCTCTATCTCTTTCAATTCCCCCGCATTTGGAGTGGAAGTATCCTCCTCATATTTTACCCACTCAGGGACATCGTCTATTATCGGAATGTTATTTGCGATTGGGGGAGGAGGAATCTCGGTCAGGTCTAATGGTGGGCTCGCCCCTATCGTCCAGTTCTCAGTGATTGCAGCAATTTCGGAGAACGATTGCTCGGACGTTGGCTCGTTAGGATTGGCGTCAGATAGGTCAGTGGTACCAGCAGGAGGGATTGGATGCCCACTGTCCTGCGCAGCGGATCGTGGCGTTGAAACCGTGCCTGGTGTTTCTGTGGACGTGCTCGATTCAGAATTTGATTCGGAGTTCGACGAGTCGTCCCCATCGTTTGAGATTCCATGAGCAACCACCTGCTGCACCTCTGGGCCATGGTTGTCTACAGTTCGGTTATGGTCTCGGTCTTGTGTCGAGTTCTCTCCAGCATGAGTCTCTGGTTCTGGCATTGTGAGCGAGGCATTGGTGGTAGACGTACGCTGAATCGAGATAGATGGAGACAATATTGACAGAGCAAAATCTGGACTCGAAAACGTGTGAGGCGGAGATGACTGTTCTACAATGACCGGTGACTGATGGCTGGAAGCCATTGTTTTGTCACTCAATTTGTCCGTGATATATAGAACAGCTCGATTATGATATGTGCAGTGTTATCGATGCTCCAGCCTAAGAATGCTCTTTACAGCTCACCAGCAGACTCTATCTTCCTCAATGCGTTGGTCAAGCTGAGATTACATTGCAACAATGGCTGAAGCTGACCGCTGTGAAAGAGAGCGATAAGCGGTATACCGTGAGAAGGGAAGAAGCAGTAATAAGCTCCAGATAAGAGCAGTTTGAGGCAGCAATAAAATTATGACACAAAAGTCACGGCAAGGCAGAAGAAGTGGTCAGTGTCTGCAATGCACAGACTGTACTATCACATAGTAATACAGTATAGCCAGGCAAGGAAACGCAGGCTCCGAAGTCATAAAGTACTATCGTCGCATGCTAGCGTGTGTTTACCGTGCTCCGGGGGCCTTTGACCATGCCAGAAAGGGCAACGTCTGGGGCACGCATGCTTGTGGCTCGTTCCACTATTTCCTTCTTCTCAGGCTTGCGGAACCCCATTCACCGCTTCAGCCTGCTCTTTTGACTCATAACAAATTAAACATTGGCTGCGTCATCTTTCATGCGCCCTACCTGTGCCACGCACTTCGCCTCCTAAACTTGTGGGCTGCTAAGGCTGACAAACCTGAAATGAACTTCCAAGCAGGTGGCATGGGAGTTCAACAATCTTAGGCTTCAAAGACCATTGCCCAATAGTTCAGGAGTGCGCCAATGATTGGAAGCTGTCTTCGATTAGAGACGTTGACTCCAAAGACCACCGGTATCATTGGTGTAAATTAGCATCAAAGCAAAGTGGAAACAGTTCAGCCGCACAGTATGTAGAAATTGTATTCACGAGGTCTGTATCTACTGCCGAACAAGTCGGGTAAGGGTACAAGATTGTCCCCAACGTTAAAATGCAGGTCAACCTCAGCACCGCAGGGAGACTAATTAATAGAAGCTCAAGCAAACACACATTACCACTCCCATTATATGAGACAGAGCCTTAGAATTGAGGTTGGTCGTATACATGATGATCCTCTTGTTGTTGTGATGTTCACTGATGCTTACTGTACCGCTAATCATTCGGGTGCAGCGAAAGTGGCTGCTACGATTAGAGGGAATGCAACTGTGGCTTCGACGTAAACCTATTCAAGATCAAAAGAAGGATAAGTAGTAGTGACGCAAGCTTGCTTACCTTGACACTTTCGGCACCTGGTTTGATTTTGCCCCAGCTTACAGCTTCGTCAGGTCGAGCTCCGGCATCACTGCCATCAAATTCTTGAGCAGTGTTAATGTAGACGGCACTTTCGGCTCCGTTACGCATGAGACAGGCGTTTGCAATATGATGTTTCACAATGCCACCCCCGAGGATTATCATACCTGCACGCTTGGCTCGGACTGCGATGGTATTGATGTTTCGAATATCTTGTACAATATCGATGTTCAAGTGTAGTGGGGAGGCCTTGAAGGAGTGGAAATAAAGCATATCTCCCAGGCTGCCATCCGTCAAAGCGGGACAAAAGACTGGAATATCATTCTTGTAAGCCCAATAGTAAACCGACGATTCGTCGTTGATCTCTTTTCCGAGTCGGTGGATCACCTTGCTTGGAGTCCACATGTGTCGCTCGCCACTTCTATTGAACTCGTCTTCTTGTTCCTGTAGCAGCTTGTCGAGGATAGGCACGACCCAATCTTCGAAGGCACAATAATTATTGTTTGGCACAACGAGATTACCTATCCGATTCAGGCCCTGAGCACGTAGTGTTGCCCCAGGCGAGGTAAAAGAACCATGGTAAGTTGGAGCAAGGCATTTGATGAAGTCTTCCTCCACACCACCAGCAGTAGTCACTATAGCAGAGACATGCTTGTGCTGTACCAAGTATCTAAACGTTTCTCGTAAACCTGACGAGATCATGTTGGATGTATAACCAAGAAAGACAGTAGTGGCATCACCAGTCTCGGGGTCTTTCCATTTTCGCTGGTAGAGCAGTCAGAGCTGCCTCCCTCGCATGTCGATAGTGTGACAAACCATATCATTGATTATACGGATGGCATCGCCGATAGAGCTGGATTGAAAGCCTTGATTTGACAGGTTGATGACAAAGTCGGCGACGATGGATCTCGAAGCTGCAGGCAGAGATATCCAATCGATACCACGAACTTGCCTGGCATCATCTGGAAGAGGGTCAGACGCAACGAGAACAGCGTCAGTCGCTTTCGACGGCGGCGCTGAGCTCATATCTAACCAACAGAGAGAGATCGCACAGCCTCGCAGTCTCGTTTGTTTCGTAGCCTCGGAGTGAAAAACCACGAAGTACTTGACGACATTAAAAACATCGAATTGCTCAAGGCTTGGCAAGTTTGCAAGGACTGTAGAACACTGCTAGTAGTCTCTCCACTGCGGTGTGGACTTCCGACATTAGTTCCACTCGGATGATTGGTAGCGAATAAAGTACCTTAACCACACCATTGTTTAACCAAATGTCAAATCTACAGGCTTGAGGACCTCAAGAATCAGCTAAGCTTTAGCGTTAGCCAGACGCGATCCACGCTGCACCAACCTGAAGCGCTCGCCCACTGATCCACAAAACAGCCTCCGTCAGGTGCCAATGGTGCACAGCAAGCAGGTCGAAAAGGTCTTTCCTCGTTTTCCATCTCTTCAAGTCTAGCTTCGTCACAGTATTATCGACGACCTTTTCATCAACGACACGATTCTTTCAGCACACGCGTTAGGTTAGGGTGTAATTGACAACGACATCAACATCGTGTTGCCCACAGTCAGCGTTTCTCACCTTCATTCACTGCCGCGCCGCCCTCTAAGCTTACACATCATCGCGCATCTGTTCGCGGCTTTTATCGTTCAGGTATTGGCATCCAATTGTCGTTTTCCATACGGAAGTGTGTTGCATAGTGGCCACAGCTCAACAATACATCCAGCAAGGAACGGGAAGGTGCCGCAAGAACTGCTGTTTGTTCGTGGTTGAAGACGTGTTTGATCTGAGAATCGGCAGAATCAGACCTCCCGATTTAGTTACTGGATTGATGAGGCGAGAATATCAGCAAAGGTGACAGGCCTACCATCATTCGGCAGACACCGACCATTGGTCCGTTTAGGCCAAATCTCCTGCAGCCTCGAACACCATCTGGCACGAGACTCAGCCACAACCCTGTTGGCAAACCCCATGTATGCACTAACCCTAAATAGTCATTAGCTTCAGCCTTGTCCTTGACCTGATCGGATGTCGGGCCAAAGATATCCACCGCCTGGACGCGATAGATCACCACCACGCCAGTTTGACCGTCGAAGCTCTAATACTTACCCGTCCCTCACAGCTTCGTCCTCATATCGCCCCAGCAATGACACCACACCAACACCAATAGATCGTCTCCCTCCACGCGGTCCTCGTGCTGATTCATTCCGGGGCGGATCCTTTCCCTTCAACTCTGCTCCTCGTGGCCGCGGCGCCTTTCAGCCTCGCGGGGGAGATTCTTGGGATCGCGACAGGGACAGAGATAGGGACCGGGATCGTGACGTAAGAGCTGGATCCAGCACGTTCAGGAGAGGAGATGATGATCGCCCAGAGTGGTCCCGTCGCGACCGAGATGCCAACCCTCTGGAAAGAGGGCCACCTTTCTCTAGAGAGCGGCCTCACATCGTTCGCGAGCGCTCAGCCTCACCTATACGACCACGTCGAGACTCGAAAGAGAATATAGGTAATACATTCACTCGACCTGCTGAGTCTGGACCAAATTACTTCCCTGTCAGTTCACGAGGAGCCCCAGTCCGTGGCCGCGGAAGAGGTGATGCATGGGATCGCAGCCGAGGTCGAAGCTCTTTCGCGACCGAACGTGATCGAGATCTCTTTCCCAATCGTAGTCGCTCACGCGAGGGCTGGCGGGAGCGTGAGTTCGATCGAAACAGAAACTTTGGTCCAGAGATCGACAGAGCCGAGCGTTTCGATCGCAGAGATTATGACCGAACCACAGAGAGAGATGCTCGTGGTCGTGATCATGACATCTGGCAAAGAGATCAGTCTCCAGGTCGCAGTAGTGCTGGTAATCGTGGAAATTCGCCTGGTGCGCTCTCTTCGATCAGTCAAGATCGCGGACACAAGCTTGACTACGACATCGTTCGGAAGCCTTTGACATCAGCCTCGACTATGCCAACTCGCGATGCAAGACGCGATGCTGATAACGACTACTTTGCACCTAGAAATGATGGTCCTCGACGAGAACCACTGTTTCAACAGCCAATACAACCTCCGACTGTGTCTCAGAGTGCTTCTCTAGGCTTGGATTATGGGCCACCCCCGGCAGCACCAGCGGGACCACCACCACCCACTCCGAGCGCTTTATCGGTGGAAAAGCCCATGTCCGCGCCCAGGCCTTCAAGACCGGAGCAGACTGCATCGATTAGCTCTTTCCAACCTCCTAGCGGACCAAAGGCGGAGCGCGTGTCATCAAACACCAGTAGTGGTCTTAATCAGCAGCCTATGACTCCTTCAATTGAGCCTCGTGTCAAACCCGAAACAATACCACGACCGCAGCGATCACAACTGCCTGAAGGCCCAGGACAGTCACCTTTTGATATGCATAAAACATCCAGCGAAACGCAAAATGACCACAGGCAGCCCACCACTACACAGCAAGAGCGTCCCTTGCCACCCAACGTGCCCTCGGGTCCGCGAATAACCTCTGGTCCATCATATAAACCAAGAACCTCACCCGTCGTGACACAGAGTCCACTACCTTCGACACTGTCCGGCCCATCCAAGGTTGTGGGTTCAGAAGCTCGTAGTGTACCAAATGCCCCTACTGGCCCACGAAGTTCTTCGTTATTACCACCTTCAGGTCCTCGCGCGTCTTTGCCCACTGGACCATCAGGTACAGCGAGTGGCGTAGCTCCTGCTTCTTGGCGTCGACCTCAAATTGAATATCGTCCGCAGAAGCCCTCGATCATGAATGCAATGAATCGGCATCCTCCAGATCGCGTGCAGCCTCCTCATACACAAACTTCGCCCCTCAAGCCTACGGTAAAACCAATCAGGGGTCATGAATTGCCTCTAGGCAAGGATTCGAAGGCTTTAGGAGGCCCTCTGCCTTCGGATGTCTCATCGCCAATCAGTTCTGGAAAGGAGGTTATCAGAACCCTTGATGTTGAAATGTCAGCTCCAGTTTCCGAGGATGATGATGCCGATGACGAACCGGAGGAAGATGATGGTCTTGACGAAGATTATTTTGCTGACTCCGAAAAGATCCACTCGAGAGAGATGGAATTGCTCAAGTCCAAGAAACCCCTACCATTGTTAGACGATCCTGCAGTCGTTAATCTACTCGTGAGAATCCAGCTGCTTGGCATGATTGTTGAAGGTCTAGTGCCTGACGGCATTCATGCTGTAAAGGCTGAACGAAAGGACATCGAGATGCACGATCCTCCCCTTGAGGGACCACCGTCACCTGAGCAGACACCAGAACATTCTACCACGGGTGAAACTGAGCATCCCCGGCTTCGAGGTCGCCCTTTGAGACAACCACCAGTTAATCCAATTCCTACTCCTCCTATCGAAGATTTGCCCTTCCTACAAAAGCCTTCAGCAAACACGGTGTTTTTCGAAGAACCAGTTGAAGACGAGGTCGAAGACGAAGCTGTGACAATGTTACTAAGACAACAATTTGAGCATGCTGCATGGGATGAGAGGGACGACCTGCAAGAGCTTTCCGAATTCTATCGTCACAAATATCCGGAATGGAAGTATGAGATTGACAGACTTGAGCGACTGCGCAGGGAAACCTACGAACCCACTCCCGACCCTGGTTCTCCTGGTGGTCAATCATCAGCCTCCATTCCACTATCAGTGGAACGTTTGACAAGTAGAGCTGCACGAAACGCTACAGAGTTTGACATGGAAAAAGCCATTTTAATGTCACAGCAATCTGCTCGCGAGGAAGAGGAACGACGTGAGAGAGAAGCAGCGTCGAATGCCACACCAAACTATGAAACGGAAGCTGTGGTGCCTTGCATGCTCAAACCTGCGGACAGGGACCCTTCTTGGCAGTTTCAGGATACCAATTCATTTATTCCCACTGAATTGGCAGTTGAGCTCATGCAATACATCCCCCCCGAGGACGATTTCACAGCAGAGGAGCAGAAAATCTTCATAACTGCTTTTTGTCAAACACCAAAGAAATGGGGACTCATTGCTGATCAGATTCCTAGCCGATCATATCAAGAATGCATCGCCCATTATTACCTCACGAAGAATGAGGCGCACTACAAAGAGATATGGCGGCGGTCACAACCAAAAAGAAAGCGTGGACGTGCAGCCACCAAACCGCGATCGACTGCCCTACTCTCAGATATGGCGCTCAACGAAGATGCTGATCCTACTCCTGTTGCTGTCACTGACAGCGGTAGACCAAGGCGTGCCGCCGCGCCAACATTTGGAGATACTCTAGATACAGAAGCCTCAATGGCGTTTCCAGCAGCCAAGCGACTAGCGATAGGCCCTAAAGAAGCATTGGAAAATGCTCCACCCAAAGCGACGAAGGGCAGAAAGGCAGGCACTGCAACTAAAGTGCGAAGGACGAAGGCACAGATACTAGCAGACAATCAAGCACTAGGCCTGCAGTCAAACCTGGATGGCTCGCCGGTCAAGGGTGCAAGCAACCGAGGGCGGGCTTTACTTCGAGCGGAAAGCTCAACCAAAAGCGATAATATTCTGCCAGCCGGCGTGTTGCAGCCGGGTGAAGTTGATACTAGTCAGATGATGACTATACCTTCCCACGCAGCTCCTTCTGTGACTAGGCCGAGAACTCCGCCGCCAGTTGTAACTAGCTACTGGTCGGTACCTGAGCAACAAAAGTTTCGACAGTTGGTAGGTTATTATGGTCGAGAGTATGCCAGGATTGCGGACTTCATGAAAACGAAGAGCCAAGCAATGATCAAGAACCATTATTCACGAGAAATACTAAAAGGAGACACTGAGCTGGAGAAGTTAGCCCTGCTTGCTGAAGACAAGCTTTCACGGGGTGAATCTTTGGGCAGACCTCCCTCGCCTATCGTGCCTCCTAAGCGAAAATACGAGTCAACACCTTCCATAACGACCCAAACGAGACCTTTGACAGCGAATGCAGAAGCCCCAACTAACGGCATGGAGCGCTCGAACGCGGCTGCTAAGCCAGCGTTAGTTGAGGAGTTTCCCACGAACACGCTACATCGTGATGCCAGTGGTAGCATAGTAGCAAAAGCTTCGCCACATCATGAGGTCCTCCAAAACACTTCCCTTCATGCTCCAGTTCAGGCAAAGTTGGAGGATTACAACCGTGAACGACCCATTCTGGCACAGAAGAACTTACCAGGTCCACCAAGAGGTCATTTTACCCTCCCAGACGAAATCCATTCGATGTACCATAGCAATCAGCAGCGGCAGCAACAACAGCAGACGAACACAGACCATACCCTGCATCACCATCCGCCGAATGTTGTTGACCTTAGAGAGTTGAAGCTTGGCCCACCACCAGCAGCTACACGCGAGCTACTTACACACTCTCGCGACGCGGCCGTACATGGTCAATCTATGCCGACTCAGCAAAGCTTTAATCGGGAGAGACCATCCACATCGTCATCGCGGCCTGCACATAGTCGTAATGGCAGCACGACAGTAACAGGTTCATCTTTGTGGGATGCAGCAACCGAGATAAAGTTGCTTGCTCTGGCAAACCCTGAACCTCCGAGAAGGATGAATTATGGGGCAACAGCACCGCAGTCTCCGCGACTTCAGCCGTTGCAGACGGGTGTCGCCCCCCGACAAGAAGCTTTCCCAACTTTTGCAGCGCAACAAATACCGAGGCCAGAACCGCCCAAGCCGGCGCCAGCAAAGAGGTCGAATGTGTTCAGTATACTTAATGACGATCCTGAGCCGCCGATCAAACGCTCCTCGACCGACAGCCACCGAACCTCATTGCAAACACCACCTCCGCAGTCTACACAAGCTTCTACAGCGCAACAATCTTATCAGCAGCGACCATCGGACGATGTGTCCGGCCGTCACCATCAAGCATCGTATGGAATAACTACTCAAAATATTCATAATGATCTGCGCAATATGTACTCGAACAGTCCAGCGCCAGCACCATCATGGTTGGATAAGTTCGACCCTAGACACTCGACTGCAGTGGACCGCAATAATAATCAATCACCATCATCGTTATACTCTCTCGTTCCACCAACCTCCCAGTCGACCTCGAATACGATTCAACAAGGCCTGGGTGATGGCTTGAGGGCTCTCGAACCGAATGGTCCTCGACGTTCTCATCTTAGTCGTAGCCATATATCATCACCTCCCCAACAAACATCCACCCCGATACCCCAGTTCCGGTCGGCTTCTGCAACTCCACAACACAGTCGTATTCCTTCGATCAGCTACCCACAAGGTAACCAGTTGAATCTTGAGTCGAGAGTGTTACACCAATCACAACAGCCATCACAATCACAGCTATCGCAACAGCAGCAGCAGCACCTTCCACCGCCTGTGAGTCATCCGCCTTCGTCCAGCTCAACACCCATATCATCTCTGCACCATCGTGGACCATCTCTTGGCTTCGAGTCTAGAAGACTTACAATCCAAGAGCATATGGCACAGAAAGAACTAGGGCAGCCGTCAAGAGATCAACAAGAACCCCTCGACAGCCAGAGCAGACATCGCTACGCTCGAGACGAACCATTGCCTCACGGTGTACGTGACCAACAACCCCGGCATATCGCTCCTCCGCCACCTTCATCCCATCAGCACGACCTTCACAGACAACCAGCCGACCACAGAGACCTCTACCGTAATGAGCCTAGCAACCACAACGTACCTCCACCTCCATCTAGACCGTCGCAGACCTCACAACTTCCGCAAATGGTTGCGAATTATGGAGCTCCTCCTACTCGAACATATACTCCACCCTTGCCGTCCTACAGCAACGATCCACGTAGTTTGGCAGCAATGCACAACCAACATGCTCATCACCATCATCATAGTCTCTCAGCACAATCTCAACAGCCGTTACCTCAACAAAGCCAGAATCAAGGTCCAGGTTATCCATCATCCTCGGGCTACCATCAACATCAACAGCATCAGGTTCAACAATCACAACTCGCAGCTCTTCCGCCACAGACTCACCAAGCGCTGGCTCCGCATACCCATCAGTCGCACCAGCAAACCAACCAGCAAGGCCCTCCACCACATCCCTTGAGCCATCAACAGCAACAACTCCATCCCCAATCAAGGTTTGTGCAGCCACCGCAGGGCTTGGCCCCGCCGAGTGCACACTACAGGCAATACAGTCAGGGCGGAGAAGAGAGGAGATAGAACCTTCCGATGTTAATGTACTTTGACTCTTTTGGCCAAGCCTAGTGGGCATCGAAGTGGTAAGAGAGCGGCATCGTCGCTAGGT
>Ga0115846_100508_pt3 | contig 17282 bp, 15 predicted proteins | sample InSIn5gowninarea_2_FD_83860 | JGI IMG/M metagenome (GOLD analysis project Ga0115846, IMG submission 83860)
CCAAATACTTCATACGTTGTCACCACTCCACAAAGTGGCCTCTGTACAACGTGCCTTTTCGCAGAGTCTGAATCACAGCTCACGACACACACAAAATCAGCAGCTTGCAATCCCAGTCAGCAACAGAGCATATCCGTTCAGCACTTGTTCAACCACAGTATCCAAACCTTCTTGGCGACACCTCTACAAACTGCGGAGGATCTCACCGTTCGTTCAACGGAAGTTGGCTGGACTCGCCAGAGCTATGTCTTCTGAATCATCACCAACAAGCTCTGTGGTATGTAAACTCAGCAAGCCTCTGCCAGCCAACACTGTTGACGTCCACAACCACATTATCCCACCAGATTTCGACCGCTTCCCCATCATTCCAACAGCACAATACAAGCCTCACCCTCACACACTTTCAGATGCAAGACATTTCTACAGCCAGACGTCCGGTCTCGGAATCTCGCCAACACGCATGGTGCTCACACAGATTAGCGTATACGGCCACGACAACTCTGCGCTTCTGTCTGGTGTAGAGGAATTAGCCGAGAATGGTCGAGGTGTAGTCGAATGCGACCCAGGTGTGGCTGTTGAGCAACTTGAGACTTGGTGGCGACAAGGCATTCGAGGTGTGCGAATCAATCTCGTCAGTGTGAGTCGAAAGATTGACGAGTCTGAGATGCAAAGTATGTTGCAAGGCTACGTCAACAAGCTTGCTCAGATGTCCATGCCAGACCCATCGAAAAAGTGGGTAATTGATCTACACTTTACGCTGGATGATATATGCACATTACTGCCTGTACTGCAGCGCATCGAGGGTGCTGACAAAGTTCGTTGGTGCCTTGATCATTTTGCAGGACTGAAATTCAAGAACGATGCACCTGAGTTCAAGGCTGGTGGTGATCCATACACTGTACGTGGCTTTAAGGAGTTAGTGACTTTGGTTACGGATAAGAAGCTGCCGGAGGTGTATGTCAAACTCTCTGCCCCCTACCGCATCGATCCGGAGTATCCAAGTGAGCATTCTCTACAAAAGTTGGGCGCGTTCGGAAAGGAAATGGTTGAGAAGGCGGAAGATCGAGTGATGTGGGCTACTGATTGGCCACATACAAGATTTGAAAATGTTGATAGTGTGCCCTTCGTGGAGGCTTGTTATCAGTGGTGTGGTACAGGTCAAGAAGGGGAAAGGAGGAAAGAGAAATTGTTCAGGAGTAACGCGGAGAAGTTGTGGGATATGGCGTGAAGAAAACTGGCGCTGTACCAGCAAGGAACTCGAACCTACTTGTATTAGTGAAGATAACATAACGTGTCGAGCAAGGAGTGGTGAGGAAACAGGCCGTCGAAAAGGCTCATTTTCTCTCGTTGATCTCAGTCGTGGGAATTATGTGAAACAATACAATCTACACCCATACACTTTCTAAAGTCCCGCACTGTGCAATCTGAAGAATGTCTGAAGGTTGACCACCTCCTCGAGGATCTAAACCAAGCTTACGCCGCAAGATTCCGGTCACAATGAATAAATATACTATCTGACATAATAGTGAAGTAACGTCCGATCTGTACAAATCTGTGTCCCAACCAGTAGGACTTAGCTAATAGTATATACTGTTCACATCTAAACCATAATTTGCTTCTGCCAGTGGTAACCCAAGCAATGTAAGAGGCCACTGGAGAGTTGTAGTATACCAACTTTCGAGAAGCATTACAGAAAGCACCAGCACAATATATTCACAGCGTGTGACAGTGAGAAACACTGATCGTCCAAGTGATTCGTCTATAAATTGTAAGGTAATAAAACAATTGAAGAACCAACAACGTAAAAGCGACCAAAGAGATTCAAGCTAGAACAGCTACCACCAGTATCTAGATCACGTGATTGCAACTGCACCTCTAGCCATCTGCGACATCACCAGCTCCCCAGCTCCAAAGAACTTTTACGAATCCTCAGCATCCGTCCACCAACCACGTTGATACAACAGAACCAAAGATGTTCAGACCTACGACAGCACGGCTAATGGTACGCTCCCAGCTCCCACCAACATGATTCGCAATTCCGATGCCGCAGAGGGCGAATGAAATCGGAGAATGGGAACAAGTACTAACGTGATGGATAGCCGTCGATGGATCAATTCCAGGGCTCTGGCCGAACGCCCTTGACTGTGTTCAAGCCGCAACCTACATACAACGCTTATGTTTCACCTTATGGACCGAAGTACGTCGCTTTACTCTGCTTTACCTTCCGTATCACTTGCAACCTTTCCGCTGCGCTCTGTGGTCCTTAACAGCCAGCTACCAGCCTTTCTACACCCAGGCTACTCTACTCTACCCTACCCTACCCTACACACCCACATAGCATATACACACAAAACACCAAACCCGAAGCTAACAATAACCCTCCAGGACAAAACACGTCCCCAACTTCATGGGCCTATCCCCCAAAATCGCCTACCGCTACGGCGGTATGGCAGCCGGCTTCGGCGTGGCTGCAGGCGTTTTCGCAATCTTCTTCTTCGCCGAGGTTCCCAAAGTTAGGAACGATATTTTGAGTAAGATGCCGGTTATTGGTGATTATTTTGTCAGGGAGATTCCGCCTGAGGACAATCCGTTCTAAACTACATGGACTTAAGAGGGAGGATGGGATGGGGAAATGGGGAGGATTGGGAGAGGGGAGAAGAGAGCGTTTGTGTATACATTATAGACTACTCATGAATAAGATCGATGGGTTAGGGTGGAGAATGATAAACCGCTGGCTACCGGGCTGAGATTTCTTTTTCGTTAATGGTTTTCTTTGGATGATCTAGCGGGAGGCATTTCTTGTGCTTAGTGATGTGATGTGAAGATGCCCTTGCATGTGCTGTCGCTTCGTGTCTGTGTGCTTGGTGATTCGAGTTGAGGTCGTTTGGTGAGTGGTCTGCAGGTTATGGAGATCATCGTGATGGGCATATAATTTAATGCTTCAGCACCATGCACCGTCAGTTAGGTAGTGCCTCCTTGCTTTGCAAAGTACACCGCTTTACGAAAGATAGCATTCTGGGATTGTTCGACGTCTTTGAGATTGAGTTTGCTCCACTACATCATGCAAACGAAGCCCGCAGGGAACAAAGGTCAGCGGTTGCACTCGTGATATATACACGCTACAACTCATGGGTCTCGGGCATACGGTTTGATGCGAGAGCCTAGATCTGGCAACTAATGACGCCTAAGCCAGACAGCTAACTCCTCCCGCCGATGTTCATGAGCTGTTCGCCGGCTCTCGGAAAGCATGACCTGCAGTTCATTGCTGCGAAAGGACGAATAGGTTCTTGAATCGTGGTATGACTAATCAGAGAACCAGGATGCGATTGCTGATTTATACACGGTCGCCTCGGTCAAAGTAATCCCATTGCCCGGGCGGTGACTGCTCCTCAAGGTCTTCCCATCTGAACCTGTGTTAGCATGTCTGTCGTCCGTGGAGGTATGTTGGAACTTACACTTTCGAAGCAACCATTTCATCAACCAATAGTAGCTCGCCCTCAGCAACTTGTAAAACCTCCTCAATCAAGCCAGCACCGATCTTGGTTTCGATCTCATTGATCCTGGCGATATTGTTAGTTTCAGTGCTCCTGGCTGTTGTTTTAAGTTCAAACATACTGATTAACAGTTAATGGTGGCTCGGTTTCCAAATCTCTGAACGTCGGTAGTTTCCCCTCCTTCTCCTCCTTCTCTACTTTCTCAATGTCTTTCTGCACGTAGGCGCTTTTCATATCAGCTTCAGTCTGTGTACCAGGCCCTTCCGTTCTGGCATCTGCCTTTGTAACTTCACCATCCCAGTTGACTAGCGTTCCTTCATAGAGCTCCTCACCAGCTATACTGCCGTCTTCCCTCTTGAATCTCGAATATGCAGCTGGGTTCGCATCAATCTGCTTTCGCACACGTTCTAACCATGCGTCGTAGCCTTCTGGCTTTGCGTTTTCCACGACAGAAAGACGCTGTTTTGTGAGTGCTTCGCAGGATTGACGGTAGACACTATTTGTCGGGAGTTGCTTCAGTCTTTGGAGTGTGACATTGTATACATAGAGTAGGGCTGGACGTGGGGAGGGATGTGTTGGAAGGCCTGTGAGACCTGTTGGAACATTTGGTGTAAGGTACTTTGCTGCTGATTTGACGACTGCAAAGAGGCGGGTTGAGGGGCGCATCGTGCTTGGTGGTGTCTAACAAGCTGCAGTGGCACGATAATCGTTCGTGAGGGACACCGACTGTAGGAGAAGTTCGTCGAGTGAGTGTTAATGCCAGTTCCTCTATCAGAAAGGTACTTCGCTTTCGCTGCAGCTATCCTGATGTCAAGCTCGGTAAAGTTACTGCTTTGGTAAGCAACAGCCAAACTACGGCCAAGAATATCTGGGGCGGCTTGGAGGGCTGAATCAATTCCGATTCGTGAGTGATGCGATATGCCCTAGTTCAGGGACCACCTAAGACGATTATCACCCTATTTGCCCGCTCGACATGCGACACCCATGTATTTCTCAATTGTTTGACAACATCTTGTACGCCTCTGTGCCTTGATCTGATTTCGAATATATTAGCGACGGCGTTTGCCTTGGACTGTGAACAAAGAGCGACTGGAAACCACTCTCACTTGTCAAATCCGCGTGGTCCGACATCTTGAGTTTCCGAACATCCTTCAATCACTGTCGCGACCGCAAACATGAGGCCAGCTTTGCTGGCATGGGCTCTAGCCGGTCTAGTGCTGGTGAATGCCGCAAAACCAGACAAGGCGGCTGTGTTGGCAGACGAAGCCGTACAGGGCGAGACGCCGGCGAACACGAAGGAGGCAATAGAATATACCACATTCAATGGCATAAAGGTGCCGCCTATGCCAGACCTCAAGGGCAAAGAATTCGCAGAGACTATTAAAGACGGATACTGGTATGAGATCTCCCAGCTGATGCAAGTATAACACTGACTGGTTGGTTAGGTGGATTAAACACTACTCTCCCTACTGCGGCCATTGTAATGCGATCAAGCCGCATTGGCAGACACTTTACGAATTTTACTACACATCAGCTCCCCTTGAAGGCAAGACATCTACACCACAAGGTGATCTCAATGCGCCGAACAGTTTTCATGGCTACTACAATTTTCATTTTGCCGAGTTGAATTGCGTTGCTTTCGGTGACATTTGCCAACAAAATGGTGTCAATGCGTGGCCAACGTTTTTGCTGTTCAAGGATGGCCAAATGATTGAAAAATACCAGGGTGGACGATCGATGGAGGACTTCAGTGGATATGTGGAAGAGAAGCTCGAATCTATACGGCCAGGATCTAGACCAACGAAAGGTGTGAAAGTGCCCAAGGCTGGTGCAAAGAGTGTTGATACGAATGCCGCGCCTTTAAATCCTGCAGCCAAAGATAAAGATGCTGAGAAGGGAAAGGACATGGGTGAAAAAGAGAACCTGAAGGCTGCACTCACCTCGACTTCCGAGTTGGCTTCAGAAACTGCCAAATCTAACAGAAAAGAGAAGCCAAGAATTGGAGCAACACCAAATGTACAAGGAGGATCTGTCTCCCTGACTGCCGAGTCGTTCCAGAAGCTGGTGACGAATTCACAAGAGCCATGGTTCATTAAGTTTTATGCTCCTTGGTGTCCTCACTGCCAGCACCTGGCGCCAACATGGTCGCAGCTCGCCCGTGAGATGCAGGGAAAACTCAACATCGGCGAGGTCAATTGTGATGACGAGCCACGTTTATGCAGAGATGCACGTGTCGCGTCTTATCCAACAATTCACTTTTTCCGTGGAGGTGAGAGAGTTGAGTACGAAGGTCTTAGAGGGCTGGGCGACCTCCTTTCGTTCACCCACAAAGCCATGGATAGCGATGTCAAGTATGTCGATGCAGCTGCGTTCAGGGAACTTGAGGAGACGGAAGAGGTAATTTTCGCCTACTTTTTTGACCACGCAACCACTTCCGAGGATTTTGCTGCCCTTGACCGCCTCACCCTGTCGCTTATCGGTCATGCTCGCATTGTCAAGACCGACTCGGATATTCTCGCATCGAGATTCAAGATACATACTTGGCCGAAGCTGCTGGTAAGCAGGTCTGGCAGACCTACTTACTACACAGCTCTTGCACCGAAAGATATGCGTGACTTCCGAAAAGTTTTCTCATGGATGCAGTCCGTCTGGCTACCCTTGGTTCCTGAGGTCACTGCTCTGAATGCAAAGGAGATCATGCACGGTAAATTCACAGTCCTAGGAGTTCTTAACAGGGAAAATCCAGACGAGTTCAAAGAATCGAAACGAGAATTGCAGAACGCAGCTGTCGAATGGATGGACAAAATGACACAGCTATTCAGGCTTGAGCGACAAGAGATGCGAGACAGCAAACAACTACGGATCGAAGAGGCGCAAGACCGGAACGACCAACGTGCACTACGACAAGCCAAAAGCGTTCAAATATCAATCACCGAAGACACATTCAGGAAACAGGTAAACTTCGCCTGGATTGATGGTATTTTCTGGGAACGATGGCTTCGAAGCACCTTTGGTGTTGAGATCGAAAAGGGTGAGCGAGTCATCATCAACGATGAAGACGTAAGTTTTACCATACGTCCACAATCTACACACACACTTCACTCTTGACAAGGTATACTAACACATACAGAACCACCGCTTCTGGGACGTCACCGAAACAGGAAACCCCATAACCCCCTCGCGCGTCTCCATCCTCGAAACCCTCTCCAAAATCACCGCCGACCCACCAAAACTCCAATCAAAATCAACAATAGGCTTCTTCTTCAACATCCTCTTCCAGATCAAAAACATGTTCGTTTACCACCCCATCCTATCGACGTTGCTAGGCTCGGTTATGTTTATTGTGTTGGGATATGTAGTACGGACTTGGTCTGTAAGTAGGGATAGTAGGATGAACAATGCGTGGAGTACGAAGGCGGGATCAGGAGGGAGAGATGGGAGGGGGTATTTTCATCTGGGAGGGGATGAGAAGGGGTTGGGGCTGTTGGGGGGGAGTGGGGCGGCTAATGGGAAGGCGGATTGAAGTTAGTGAGGGATTGTACTGTACCTTTACCTTATGAATGACTGGCGTGCTGTGTTTGAGTAGATGAGCTTTTCTTTTTTCTAATCAAAACTTCGTTGAGGCAGCTTAGGCATTGAAATCAATTCTTGAACCCTTGTTTTGAGAGATTTTGGAGAGTGTGTGTGGGTGTCGTGGCGAAAACTTCTACCTGCTTCATTAAAAAACTCCGGAGTACTAATGGGGACTTCGGAGTCCTCCTGAATACTCAGGTAAGATCCGGCAACAACGCGAACAAGTATCTTTGGACAGTAGGGATTGGTAGACGAATCTGTATCTGATGCTCCAAGTAGATGTAGTAATGAATACTTGATCCGATACGATCTAGCCTAACTAAAGTTTGACTGCCGCTGCTTCATCGAGCGTTCGTCCTACTAACTACCTTACTGTGATCCTTTGATATACGCCATCTGCACGCCTACAAAAGCAACTTTGGTATCCCTTCGTAAGAGTCATGTCTTTCTTCTTTCCATGCTAACAAATAACAAGAACAAAACAAACACGTCGAGTTCCACTGTAGAACCAGAATTGCAGATTGCGAAGATGACCTCACTTCCCGATGCGATATATACCGCATCCGGGTGTTGAGTCGAATGGCATGGCCGCTCTACCTCGATCTTGCTGAGCCCATACCTCGCTTTCCAGCAATCAAGTGCTTCGGCAGACTGGCTGTCTCATGTCTATCTGCTTCACCCTGTCGGGCCATACGGTTCATCTTTCTCTGACTGATCTTCGCTATTCGCTCGGCCTTCTCCCGTTGCATTGGGTTTGTTACGCCTGTAGCGCTCTTGTGCGTTACTCCGTCTGTCAATCGGTTTGTTTTCGGTGCTCGACTGACACTTCTTGCACGTGCTGAGGGTGTGTCCAGATCCATAGCAGATGTTGATCGAGCCTCTGATTTGGCCTCTGCGTTTCTGATGATTGCCCTCGCTCGGTCCACGGTCGTCGCTGGATCGAGTCCAATCTTTGTGAAGTGATTCTCCATCTGTGCTAATGTTCTTGCCTTCTTCGATCTTGGAATCTGTGCCTTATTCTTTAATGACTTCTTCGTCCTTGCCTCGTTCATCATGAGTTTTCTTTTGTCTCGAATCATATCGGCTTTCATTTTGATATCGACATCTTCTTCGTCATCCATGCTGTCGGATTCGTCATAGTAACCTTCTGCTTCAAGCTTTTCTTCCTCAGCTTCTAGAGCTGCCAGTCGTTCCTCAATATCCGGATCCACATAATCAGCAATGTTTCTTCCGTTGAAGAACTCAGGAACCTTGTCGTGTTTCCATTCTGGGTCCGCTAGATCGTAGAACTTTTTGAGATCGATGTTGTAGACACCCGCTCCACCGTTTTCTTCTTCTATGTCACGCTCGAGTTTCCGGCGCTCAGGGTCGGTCTTGTCATACTTCTGGTGCGTGCCGTTGCGAACTGCTTCTGGAATGTAGGTTTCGCTGACGGAGCCTGCCAGTGGTCTTGCTACGTGAATTCTAGCAAGCAGATCACCTAATCGGCCCGTGGGCGCATCGTCGGTCACGGATTGGGAAGCCTGTCCAGATTTGAGTTTTGAAGCGACTCGCTCTTCAATCAAGCGGTCGCACACTGTGTTTTTGACGTTTTGAACGCCTTCGTTTGTGATGCAAGAGAGTTGGAGAAGTTCTGTGTTTGAATTTTGTGTAACAAGGTCCGACAACTGTTTCTGCAATTCTTCAGAGAGATCTTTTGGTTTCATCACGTCGGTCTTGTTGATCACCATGAAGACGAGCTTATTCGCAAAGAGTGGTCGTATAGAGTTGAAGAGGTTGATCTGTGCCTCAACTGAGTACCCACACTGCTCTGATAAATCCATGAAGTATAAACATGCGGACCTCAAGTGAGCGATTGCTGTGATGGACTGCATTTCAATCGTGTTCATCTCCTCGAGCGGGTGATCTAGAATACCTGGAGTGTCGACTGCTTGGAATCTGAGATACTTGTAGTCGAAATGACCGACGAAAAGCGATTTCGTTGTGAAAGCGTATGGCTGCACGTCCACATCGGCTCTCGTGATAGATTTGAGGAAGCTGGATTTTCCAACATTAGGATAACCACATATCAATAGTGTTCGTGTATTGGGATCTATGCTCGGCAATCGTCCGAGATGCTGTCGAACTTGTTCTAGATATACCAGTGGATCTCTCAATCTTTTGCATATGGTGGCCATACGACCAAGAGCGGCCTTCTTGAGGTTTTTGCATTGAAACAGTGATTGAGCATATTTGAGAAGTCGTACATAGTCTCGTGACACGGTCTCAATCAGCCTCTTCGCAGTTGAAAGGGTTCCTAGGGCTATTCGAAAGTGGTCGGCGTCGTAAAGTGTGTTCATCAAATCTTTGTGGAATGGATGTATGTCCTGAAGCCGTGGAAAGCCATCAAGAATTGCTTGAAACTTCTCGGTGAAGGTTTCTGCTGTATACTTGACCTTTCGCGTATAGAAAGCTCTTATTCTAGAAATCTTAAATCCAGAGCGGATTTGTGTAGGTAGTCGTCGTTGAGTTCGACTAAGGACAATATCGATAAATTCCTGCGATGTCGGCACCGGTGCGATCTGCATAGTCTGTCAGCGATGAAAGCGTTTTAGAGTAGTCTGTTGCCATACCTCTTTCCACGTCGTCTTCATATTGGCGATCGGTGTGGTTTGGCGGCGTAGATTGAGGCAGCAGGGAAGGATGCGCAGCGAATTTTCGATGCCGAATTCAATCAGAACTTCTTTTCTTATCTCTTATCTTAGCTCGAAAATATCCGCCGCCATGCTTTTCGAATCACCCAATGTTTGCACGGTTTGTGTATCAGCACATTACACTTGCAAGGACAAGACGGGGTGTCTCACAGTGAAGGTGATCTGAAGCCAGTCAGAGCAATTGGAATAACAATAAGGTATGTACTAGAGCACCTCTTCTGCACTCGCAACTGTCGACTATTTGTTGCCTGAAGCGTGAAATTGGAGAACAGTTCTAATGGACTGAAAAGATATTTACATTCGTTGACGGCCACAACTGGCACTCTTATCCTCTTACAACTACTTTTTGGATCTCGTTGCTAGCTCATGCCTCATTTCGTCTTTGATCCTTGATATTGTTCCGACACCTCCGTAGACAAGTGCAGTATACACCATGGCTACATTTGCTCCGGCGTCCAACACTTCCAATGCCTGTTTCCCGTTCGTGATACCACCAGTCGCGAAAATGACCTTTGGCGAGTCTTGTCTCTGTAATCTCTTGTCTGTCGCAACTGGAGGCTCAGCTTTTGAACGCTCGACTTTGGGGGGCTCGGTAGTAGGGGGCTCGGCAGTGGGGGGCTCGGCTTTTGGAGGTTCTGGGTTGGATGACGGTTTTGCTTCTGGACCACCAGGACTACTGCGGAACTTGTCTTGCTCCTCCTTTGGTTGATCATAAAACCTGTCAGTGGGCAGCTTGAACAGAGACTGCTTCTCTGAGTCAGGCTTCTCAGACACGTTCCTGGGTGGAATGGCGCCAGTCTGAATGGAATCGGTAACTTGATCTCCGTGCGGACCAAGCTTCCCTGCTATTTCCTTAAGCTCATCTTTTGATTGTTCAGTGCCAGTCTGAGTGGAGTCAATAACTTGATCTCCACGTGAACCAATCTTCCCTACTATTTCCTCAAGCTTGTTTTTGGATTGTTCAATGCCAGTCTGAATAGAGTCGGTAACTTGGTCTACATACGGACGAATCTTCCCTGCTATCTCCTCAAGCTCATTTTTAGATTGTTCAATGGCAGAGCTCACTGCACTCGATGATCGAGGCGGCACGTCTCGTACAGGTGGTGTGCCCCCAAGCAAACTCTTATACTTCTTGACCATCGAAACTGTTTTTTCGAACAGGTGAGGGCCTGAAAAACCGCCAGCTTCAAGAAGTCTTTGCTCTTCCAAAGGCGATAAATTTTTCAAGTGTTTTAGTCCTTCTGGTCGTTTGTTCGTGGTGTTGCCGACAATGATACCATCAACATCAGATTCCCATATTGCTTGGCAAATGCCGTTCATTTGCTCATCGCTATCTTCGTCAGGGCTTACTTTGACCATAACCGCCGGCTTTGCTGTTCGCTGGACAGATCGTGCCGCCTTCACTACAGACGACAGGATCTTGGTTAATGACTCTTCGTTTTGCAACGACCGTAAGCCGGGAGTGTTCGGACTCGACACGTTCACCACCAGGATGTCGACATACGGAGCAAGTCGTTCGGCACAATACAGGTAGTCCTTTGTCACAGCTTCGATATCGTTCTCAGGTGTAGCCTTGTTTTTGGCTATGTTGACGGCAAGAAGCTTACCCGGCGTGAGACTACCTGGAGGGACACCTGCATGACCGTCAAGAACCAAAGTTTCGCCTTGGGCGTCATGTCCAAATCCACAAGCCTCTGCAAAGTGTCTGACTCGTTGGCGAAGTCGCTGAGCCACATGGTCGGCACCCTCGGAGTTCAGGCCATAACGATTGATCAAGGCATTTTGGGATGTGAGTCTGAAGACCCGTGGTTTAACATTTCCAGACTGAGGCAACGGCGTTGTCCCTCCCAGTTCGATGATGGCTGGGCCAATTGCTAAGAGTGGGTCAGGTATATCGGCGTGCTTGTCAATCCCAGCCGAGGTACCAATTGGGTTTCTGATGGTCTGGCCAAAAATCTCGACTGCTAGATCTCCTTGCTGGTCGGGATCACCTCGTTCCCTAGGGTGAAGTCCAAAAGCCCACAAACGCTCCAGAGAGCGATTACCAACTTCATGAGCCTCCTCCGGATCGGTGTATATTGTGCGCAGTGCCGGTATGACTACCCATCGATGTATACTGGCGCGTGTATCTGTGACATAAACATAGATGATACCTAAGCCCAGTAGTAGGGTTGTACCATAGAAGAAGTTGTAGACTCGAGAACTAGCAGCATGTGCTGCAGCATCGGTTGACGCGTATCGTCTTAGTTGTGTTGTAGTACTTGGATGATGGTTGACATTATCAATGGCGAATCTCCTGACCGGGCTCCCTGGGGTCCGGGTTGGTTGTAAAAGCTGTCGAGCAGCACTTCGGAGCGAGCTCGAACCTTTGAACATTGTGTCGAATCACTCTCGAGAACTTCAATTACTTCGCAGCCATACCTAAGCGTTGTTGAAAGCGGGTGATTTGCGGTAAGTCCTTTGCTCTCTGCACTCTAGCTGTGCGAACACCCAAGATAGAGCTCGCAGACCTAGCAGCAAAAGGATCCGTATTTGACGCTTGCTGGTTCGTCTACACGTTCACCCGGGTGTCGATCTTTCATGTTCTTTGTGAGCTGCACGTGTCGTTCGAAGCTTTGTTTCTGCCAAGCCTACTGTTTCGGAATCACGTGATTAGACCATGTGTTGACATCATTTAACCAGAGTTGTCAACTTTTCAGGCGTGCTTCAGTTGTGGACATATATGCATTGTGCCAGAGATATTCCGTCAAGTCATCGGATTCGTGGCTTCTCGTGGCCAGAATGTTGAGCCGCCAGGTTTTCATGCTTCCTCAGACGGTATTCTGACCTTACGAGGTGATTAGGCCACCTTTGAATCAAAAACTCGTGTGCAACGCGTTATTGTCCTTCGAGGTCACTGTCCAGCTGCTTTTCAACGATGCAGACTACCCGGTGTGCCCAAAAATATTGGGAACCCCTTCGAATGAGTCGTACTCGTGAATCGAACCACAAAGGCTCATTTTGAGGACCCTGCGCTCAGTCGTACCCCAGCTTCGGAAGCCAATCCCATAAGCAAGTGTTCAATCAAGTACTGTATCTTACACTACAGCCGTTTTACCATGAGGGTCCATAGAACAGTCCCGAAAGTGAATCGGTTGGTCAATTACTTGCAGTCTTCGGGAGTGCTTCATCCGATCATTCTTGTTCTATTTTGGATTCATCATCCTTCCGTCGCGTTCCGGTATTGTGGTTCATCATCCCTAGATACTCCATCAATTGACACGACAAACCTTATTCACCTTACTTCTATGTGTACCTGGCTGAGTCTTCCCTACCATCTCGTGGCGTTATTTGTCTAGACTCATTTCCCACCATCTTTCACGTTAAAGGCAGCCTTTCATACAAGACTCTCGAGTCAGACGGTATTGCCATTATGTCCAACACATACTCCAGACACGGTTCTGTCTCTCTTTACAACCTAGAGGACAACAACGTGCCGTCAGAAGTGGCTCTCTACCTCCCTGAGCAGCCAAGGCGTTGCACAACAATAACGCTACGAGAAATTCGTTATCCTGAAGGCTGCCCATGCCACCCGAAGGATTCGGAAAAGGCAAAGAAGCAAGCGGAGAAACTGAAACGACTGGAATTCCTAGACAACGCGACACCTGCCTACGTTCCACATGCTCGACCCGAAATGACGATAAGGAGCGACAGTCTTAACAGCACGTCAAGCAGCTCGAGTCCGACCAGAGCCTCACTTTCTCGCTTCTTCAGGAGGTCCTCGAGCCGATCGTAACGCACGATACTCACCATATTATACTTGATCTTCTTACTGGTCAATGACGGAATTCTCTTTCATTCAATGCCTTGGTAAGGTGTTTCTGCAGGACAATTAGAAGCTTGTGAGAAATTCATTTTGAAGCATAGCACGGACGATTTGGAGTTTTAGGATCTCGTTTATACACGGCGTCGAGAGATGTCGAGTTTATGCAGATAGCGGCATCTGGTGTAGACAGTCAGGCATTTCGACTTTGAATTTTAAGTTCAACATCAAGCGCTTCTATTGCTCTTCTCTATTTCTACGTTCGCACCGACTGTGGTGTAGGATCGTGAAAAGAACTGTTGGCCACTTTCTCATCATGACACTACAGTATTGGGAGTCCTTTCCACAGTCCTACACCGCATTTCGGCAACAAGAGACACTACCTGTTCTACGATGTATAGTCTTATACCAAACTGGGAAGACACCAACACATCTCCGCCTGGCACGTGAGTAGTCTCTTGGTTGTCATCTGCTATCTGCACATGACTACAGTAATACGTTTCTCAGCAGGAAGCCTCAGTCCGAATCCACAGTAATTCCTAGGTTTGCCTTGTCCCCAACACCTTCTTGTTTCATCAAAACTCGCATAGATCATGAGGCATCCAAGCTGGCACACTTCCACCCCAGAATCTCCTGTTCCTTTTCACAGAATTGTACTTCTCGAGATTTTGATTCCCACGTTAAGCTCAACGTTCCGGAAGTCGACCGCGCTCCGAAAACAAGCAAATTCCAGACAAGGTTAGACTCGAATCTAACCATGCGCAGTCGATCATGATGATGCTTAGGACTGGTGGGGGCAGTGCTCCCGGCGGAGATCACGTCCGGTAGCAAACTCCCAATGCTTGTACGTCTCTGGTCGCGGCCACGTGGACGGTACAGTTCGCTGCAGGCACGGAACACACCTACCAGTACCACCTGAATATTCGAGTATTCAGACTTCTTACCATCGACACATGGACAAAAGGTCAGCAAACTGTATGCTGTAGATTGTTGATCGGCAATGAAGCACGGACAATCGAATGGCATCAAAATTAAATAAAGGCGATGCCAAGTCCAGTACTCCGTACTTGGTATAATAAAGAAGTCTGAGCAAGCATCAGCGTACAATCCACTATAAAGGACTGTTTTCCATGTCCTATTGGCCGAAGATCGTGCATAGGCTAATGCTTGCCCAGACTTCTTTATTCCACCAAGTATTGTAGGGTACAACAGTCACGTGAAGGGATATCGAGGTGCCAAGACAAATAGCAAGAATAATACACTAATTCAGGATTGGAAAAGATAGCTGTATGCTTGGTCAGCTGCTTGTAGTGTACTTCCTTATCGATCACCGTATCGTGCTTTTGAGGCGTGGTAGTGCCGTATTGGTGGTGACAAACAGTGCTGGATAGAGGTTCATACCACCTATGAGATGACCTGGCGAGGCCTAGGCTACATACGACTGCTTACATAAAAATGTCAGCAACAACCACAATCGAGCTTGTTACAGCCGTTGAGGGCCGTAGCAAGAACACCACTTCAATTGAACAGAATGTGGAGCCCGTGCCAGCGAACATCAAGGTTGAATCAAAAGGGGTCACGGCCATTATTATCACGACAATCACCGGAGTCAATTTGATCAGTACTTTGCTTGCTGGCATTGTCACTATAAGCTTGCCAGCTATGGCTAAAGATCTCGACATCTCTGAAGCACTAATGCTCTGGTTGGTAAATTGGTACATACAACCGACGTTGCTGTGCTGACGCTTCTTCCGTCAGGCCAGCCTCAATATACTCCTTGACATGTGGCTGCACGTTGATTCTATCCGGCGCAGTCGCCGATCTGGTCGGTCCTCGCAATATGTACCTGCTAGGGACATTCTTACAAAGCGTGTTCACATTGGCATGTGGTCTATCGAAAACTGCAGCCCAGATGATTGTATTCCGAGCGCTTGCTGGCATCGCCATTTCCTTCTGTTTGCCGTCAGCTGTTAGTTTGATAATGACATATTTTGAATCCGGTCGAAGGAGAAACTTAGCCTTCGGAGCGATGGGCGGTGGCCAACCCCTCGGCTTCAGCGCTGGACTCGTCATGGGCGGCCTTCTGACAGACCATGCAGGTTGGTCCATCGGCTTCTATCTTGCAGCGGGGTTGAATAGCATGCTGCTGGTTCTCGCTCTCCTCAAGCTGCCCAAAACTCCTCGTTCAACACCACTCACCTGGTCACGTTTGAAGCACGAGATCGACTGGGCTGGAGCTTTGATCTTGAGCACATCGCTAGCCTTGTTGCTTTATGTTTTTGCGTGAGTCAGCCTTTCGCATCTTTGAGCCAACAGACTAATTCTGTGCAAGTACCTGGACGGGCAGCCTCTCGAAAATTCGATCGCCAGGAAGCATATCGTGTTTGACTCTGGGCATGGCGCTTTTGCCTGCTTTTGCATTGTGGTCTCACCGGCAAGAGAAGTTAGGCAAAGCAGTGCTTATTCGCAATTCTTTATGGCGGAACAAGGCTTTCACGAGTATCTGCATTAACGTCTTTCTTATTTGGGGAGCCTTTAATGCAACGGAAACGTTCTTGACCTTTCTCTTCCAAGATGTGCAAGGGTTGAGTGCAACCGCAGCATCCGTCCGATTCCTGCCAGGTATGTCCAGACCGCTATACACCATTGAGGTGTATAATCCTAACTCCAACAGAACCTGCTATGGGTGCCAGTTTGAACATATTGATGGGCTTGTACGTTCATCGCATGAGGGCCAACTGGGCCTTGCTAGCATCGTTTGTCGTTTCAGCAATTTCCCCCCTCCTGCTCGCGGTGATGCATTCGCACGCAAGCTATTGGGAGTTCGTCTTTCCAGCAGTTGCCTTGATCCCAATCAGCGCGGACGTTCTCTACACGATCTCGCAACTCATCATCACTGCCGAATTTGACTCGAAAGATCAAGCTCTTGCAGGCGGTGTCTTCAATACAGTAGCGCAAATCGGCAAAAGTGTTGGATTGGCACTGTCTGCTGTTGTTGCAAGCAGTGTCAGCGAGAAAGCCAAGTCATCCGCATCTCATGAGGACCGGCTACTGGAAGGTTATCGCGCAGCATGGTGGTTTACGATGGCAGCAACCGCGACGTGTATCATTGTGACATTGATTGGGCTCCGTAACATAGGCAAAGTTGGGTTGAAGCGTGAGTAATGACGATCTAACAGAGGGAGGTCTCGTCTGAGCCGTTCGTGGTGTATTATGCCACACGACACCAGCATTCACCTGTCTTGCTATAAAGTTTGTTTCTCACAACCTTCCCCTCAACCCATTGTCAAGAGTTCTATCAAATTTCCCGGTTCAGGACCTCTCCAAAACATGATTGAATGTGATAATGAATTGGAATGCACAACATGAGATCCAGCTTCAGAGACTTGTAAATTGCGATACGAAGCTGGGTGGGACATTGGCTTGGGAACGAAACCTTCTGAAACGTTCGACTAGTGCTGTTTACTTGATGTACAATGACATCTACACTCGACGTAATCGACGATTATTGAGGTTTCTTGCACCTTAAATTAACGTTCGGATAAGGTTGAACGCTGGTCACGAAGCTCTGCCCCATTGACGTTTAGTGGTTCGAGCTCTTCGGTACTGATGTGCCTTGGACACTGTTGCACTTGCTTGACTTGCGTGGCTCAGATGCCGCACCTGCCGTTCTGTACATGCCAGTTGTTACTTGTTACAGCGCTCTATAGCCTCGAGTTT
>Ga0115846_100671_pt1 | contig 17261 bp, 16 predicted proteins | sample InSIn5gowninarea_2_FD_83860 | JGI IMG/M metagenome (GOLD analysis project Ga0115846, IMG submission 83860)
CTTCATGCCTAGATCTGAGGAGCGGAAGACGAATTTGAGGTATTGGCCTATTTGGACGCAGGATTTGTTTTTGGGGAATGTTAGTTTGAATCCGTTCGGTGGGGGCAGGAAGTTGGAGCTTTGAGGGACGGTGGATGGAGGGAGGTAGGTTGTGTAGGTAGTGGTGGGATGGTTTATGGGATTTAGTTTGGAATAGGACGTTGTTGGTTGAGGGGTCGTTGTTCTTGGATAGTCGAAATGCAAATGTTCTTGGCTGGCTTGAGTAAGCCACGTGGTGGTTGTGGTGGAGATGCGAAGAGCGATGTTGAGCGCCAAGAGTGGTACGTACACGAAGGTCATCCATGCTGTGATTCGTTTTAGCATCGGTCCTCAACTGCTCTCTTCATGCCACTTCGTCCGTGCTGCACGACCTTAACGTATTTTAACCTTCAGGCCGTTGTCCGTTCATGAATGCAGTAAAAGCACCTGGATTTCTTGTCTGCATGTACACAGTGCCAGGCCCAGTAAACTTGCAAGCAAGACCTTCACCACTCGAGAAACCAGAAATGACACCACCACTGGCTACTCGTTCGAGAACATATTTGCAGTTCCAAGCAACGAGATGTCCGTTGTCGATAATATATCGTTCACCTTCGACCAGCTGTGTGTCTCGCATCAGCAATCAATTCACATATATGCACATATCACTGATTGGATGTTATCTGGGGAGCTACTACTTACATCTTTTCGGATGATAGCGCCGAACGAGGACATCCAGAGAATGCCAGTACCAGAGATCTTGTAGATGAAAAGCCCTTCCCCAGAGAACATAGCTTTACTGAAGCTCTGGCTTTTATATTCTTTGACCACGCCTTGCGTGCACGCCATGAAAGCGTCTTTACCAACGCTCCATACGTCGTCGCCCTTCATCTTGAGGAGATGAATATCACCCAGCGAATGAGGTGCAAGCAATACCTCGCCTGGTCCCGTGAACGTCGAGTGTGCCAACTCACCACCTATCAGTATCTTTTTCATGCTGAATTTGATGTTTCCTTTCAGAGTGATGGTGTGCGACATGGCGATCATGACGCCTGGTTTGGCGGTTATGGGACAGCCCATGGCGAGTTGAAGCGTTAGGACGGAATTTGTGTCCCTGTGGGAGACGCGGTAGGAGCCGCCGTTGAAGGTGCCAACGTCGTCGGCTGTTACGCCTTTCGCGCCGCTGAATTGTCCTGGGGCTGGAGCGCCGGGGAGGGTAGCGGGAGCCTGGTCAGGCGCGCGCATTACGCTGCCCATTTCTTCTGTGATTTGGCCTAGCATGGCTCTTGTTTTGGATTGTTGCTTCTCAGGAGGAGGTTGTGGGGTGAGGATTTCGGGTGGTGGGCTAGCTGATGCTATCTGAGCATGGTTGAAGGTGGTTTGGTAGGCTGGTGCTGATTGGGGGACTGAGCCGAATGAGGCTGCTCTTTGGGCGAGAGGGTATCGGAGGTGTGGTGAGGTGGCGGGGACTGAGTAGCCATTGTCGTTTGCTGGTGGTGATGATGGAGGGGGTGGGAAGAAACCTGCTGTTGCTGGTGGTGGAGGGTAGTCGTGGCTAGGAGGTGGTGGGAATGCTACTGCTGCTAGTTAGTACGTAGGAGAAGGTTGTGTCAAAGTAGCCTACAGTTTGGGCTGGACAGCGGTGCTGGCGCAGGTTAGCAGGTTCATAGGAGGCTCACACATTGTCCTTACGAGGAAAGTGCTTCTCCCGAGGTGGCCCGGGGAAAGACATGGTCTGAAACAATCACAACTGTGTACCTAGATAGTTCTCGAGCAGTAGTTATCAAGATAGAGGTTAACAGCAAGCACGTCGAAGGGCAGTTGCGGGCGGTGATAGCACAGTGGAAGCAGCTGGCACAAGATCGAGTCGAAGCACTATTGAACAAGTTTTACCTTACTGGAATGCCTGGAAGTGGTAATACAACACATTATATGTAAATCAGACCATTGCTTCAGCGCGTCGGTTCGAGAGCTGCGCAAGCAATTGGGCGAACGTGACAAGGTGGAAGAGGAGGACAGTGAAGCTTGGTTGGTCAAAGTGTTGCAGGACGGCGGCTATTTCAAGCCTAGCATCCACTCCACTACATTCAGAAACGCTCACTATTGAACAGGAGTAGAACATAGGTAAGCATGCGGTAGGCAGGGTCGAGAGACATGGTCTTCTATGAAGCAGTAAAGTTGTGTTCAATTGTTCGTTCTCTACATGAATTTGCAGCCCTGACTTGCTATCAACGCCGGGGATGCCCAACATAAATTGCTGAATAATCCGAATCGTCCTCTGTCACTCTGTTCACCAGCATGACCGCTGTTTAAAACCACAGCCGAAGAATGTATATTCCATAAAGTGCATAGACACTGGTTGAGACCAGCTTAACCAGCGAGCCTCTTTCTCTTTCCGACTTGAGCAGTGAAACCAGATTTGATAGCTTGGACTGATCGTCTTGACCCACAAGAATTGCAAGTAACGAAGTATAGTCGATTTTCTCCTTTGCTGAGCTCTGTGTCGAAGTTTTTGCAAGTCTTGCAAGTCACATATTCCATAATATATCTTCGCAAAACGTTCTCAATCTGTTTCTGTTGGAAACGACCCTTGATGACCAGTCTCTTGCTTCCGTCTACTGAACCAGACGTACCCAATTCAGCGAACAAGAATTGGATGACATGGTCATCGTTTCGCTTCATTCGCTTGCAAATCTCAGCAAGGTTGGCAAAGATCGTCTTCTTGTTTCCTTCTCGCAAACACTGTGGAGGTGGGATCTTGTATGACTTGCTGCCGGAGGATAGAATATCTGGATTGAACTGATTGATCTGGGCGAAGAAACGATCGAGTAATAGGCCATATGAAATTTGGGTTTTGCTGTCATGCGCCCAGATACCTGTGCCCTTCTCCCAATCACCAGATTGTTGTTGTGGTTCGGGGGCTTCATCGGCAGCAGTGGGTTCGACACCAGCCTCAGCCAATTTAGCCTCGAAGTCAGCATCCTTCGTTTTTGTTGACTTCTTCTTTTTCTTCTTCAACGATGAGGCATCGAATTCACCATCGGCTGCGACTGGTGCTTCAGCGTCAGCTTCGGCATCTTCAGTCTTCTTGGGTTTCTTCTTCTTCTTTGCTAGGCCAGCAAACATGTCTGTGACTTCTTCGACATCGTTGTCCGCTTGGGGCGATGAATGTTTCTCTGCTGTGCTCTTGCCATCCTGGAGGGCTTCTGAAATTGTGCCGTTGGCATCCATGATTGTAGTTCCTTCGCTGAATGCGACTGATTTTCTTGGTTTTCGGTCTGGGAGAGGTTGTTCCTGTAAGTAAAGCCACACAGTTAGTCATAAATATTTATAGGCAGGGGAAGAAAGTGCTGCACGAGTGTGGGGCAACGCAGGACAATGCAAGCGCATGGCGCTTTCTGACGTACAACTTCTGCCATTGTGGCGACTCGGACGTCTTTGTGTCGCTTGCAATCCGGTTCTTTATTAGTATTTGTCAGGTGTGTAGTACTTTGTAGAAGCAGCGAGCTATTGTACTCAACAAGGAGGGACGTGAGCAATGACTCGATAATTGTGCTGTGCGAAGGGCTGACGCCAGAATGCCGAAATCCATGGTCACGTGTCGGACTTTGAGCGCCGATCCAAAGCGGAATTTCGCGTCAATACCGGTGACTGCTCGTGTCATAGTCAACATTAGACAAATAGAGATGCTCGTCAAATTCTATCTGTTAAGCACTCTAGGGCTGCGATTGCAGTGATCTAAGCACGCCACCAAGCCTGACCAAAGAAGATTACAACCCTCTATCTCACAATGTCTGACCTCGGATCATCCTCATATATGAACATTTCCGAAGCTTCTCAACCATCTCTGATAGACGCTCTCTCCGGTTCCATAGAAGATACCGAGGAGCTAGACGAACTTCCTTCCGAACCTGATTCCGACGAAGTTACAGTGAGCGAAGACGAACACGAATCAGATGCTGAGCGAGAATGGAAGGAGAGCATGCAACAACTAGAGTTGTTGTTGAGTATGGTACTAGTGCCTTATCTGGGCAAGTACTTTGGCAGAAAGTTCGCTTTTTGGGGCTGGAAGCAGTATATGGAGTGGAAATATCCAGTTGAGGTTGTTATTTCTGACAAGGCTCTATTCAGAACAGCTGGAGCTGTTGAAGTGGCTGCAGCATTATGATCCTACGCGTTTCAAGAGTGAGTCAATATTGCTGGTTAAGTTGGACAGAAAGCAGCCAGTTCTTCAGCTTTGAGCTTTTGAGATATACTTCTTTCTGGTTGAACGCGTGGCCAGCAGTGATTAAGCACAGGGGCCTAAATATTCAGCAGCAATCCGGGGCGAACTCAAATAGAGTTCCAAAGAAGAGTTTCAAAGAGGGTGTCACTCCGACCTCCAAATGAGCACTAGCCTTTCATGCAGCACGAGGACAGACACGAGGCTCACCATCTGCCTCGATCATGGACGGACGGCACGACATTCCCTCGATGCCAGCAACCCCGATAAAACGTTTTAGCTTGAAACCTCATCAATCGCTCCCTACGCCCTTTCTTGCTATAGCGGCGACGAGGCACATAAGTCGCCAACCTAGTCTCCGTCGTGGTACAGCCGCAGACTCGACAATGAACATTGCTCCTTTACTGGGAGGTTGATAACCTCCCAGCTAGCACAGATGAAAGCGCGTTCGCAGCTTGCCAGAACGGCGCACCAGCAGACCTCCAGCAACACGCAGAGTCAGTGTACATATCTACCTCTATCACCAATGACGAAGGCCATTCAGCAAGGGTCAGACTCGATATTACATATTGATTCAAAGACAGGAAGGCCTTGGTGGTCATATTTGGAAGAGTAATGGTTCGACCATTATTACTCCGTCTCCTATACCAATGTTCATGCTATTCACTTCCTCGTCTTCCTCTCTTAGCCATAAGTGACATCGCTCTACCGAAGTCTCACGACATGCAACTCTCTTCACTCCCATCGGTGAACATTGATCGCGTCTACATAATCCCTCTAGTCCCTTTACCAAGTCTACATAACTCCCTACGAGAATACGTTTCCAATGTTCATTCCGCCTCACCCCGAGCTACGTTGGTCTTCACAACTATCTATATAACCCAAATTGAAGATGCGTTCATGCTTCTTCGTCCTGCAGCACAATTTAGGACCACGTAGAAGCCGGGGTATCATGTATGTTCGCCGCATGCTCCTGACCTGGACTTTCACTTCATTCACATAAAAACGATAAACTTGGTTCAAATGCCTGCTTAGACACAATACATTGGTGAGTTCATCGAAGACGAAGAACGTTGAAGGCATTGTCAGCCTACAGTAGCTGGGTAATTCGTAACACCAGGCTAAGACGAATAAACTGAGCTGATCCTTACTTGCTACGAAGACGACATGCCATTAGTGTACTCATTCAGCTCCGTATATACCGTGGGGACTTCTGATCGCAACCAACCAATATTCATGCTATCGGGGGTATCTCAAACTCAAATACAGGCTCAATTCATAAGCCTCGATATTGGTCAACTAAATGCTCGCTCTCACTCCCGTTCACGCTGATCGAGGAACTGCCTGACAGGTCTCATTTATTGTTGTAGAACCGCTTGAATCTTCTCTTTCCGTGTCCTGCAGACCTTACACCCACCCAGCATCTTCACTCGATCCCGCAGTAATCTGGCATTCGTGACCTTCGCTGCAATACTCCTAGTAAAGCCGTAGTCGATATCCTCGTCGTCCTCTGGGTCTCCTTTTGGCAATGGCGCTTGACCTTCGTCCTTGAAGAGACACGATGCATGGTAGACATGCCCGCAAGCGAATCCGATCAAGGTCTCATTTTCATCGCTTGTGAATGCCTTTTCGCAAGTCGCGCAATGACCTGGTGTTATCTCTTCCTGCTCATCTGCATCAGGCGCAGGAGTGGCTGTGGTCTCGTTGTCTTGCGAGTCGTCTTTAGCATTTCTAACCCTGGACTTAACTGGGACATCAAACTTGATCCCTCTTCGTCTCCCTCGCCGAAGAATATCCATGTTGATCGCAACTTCAGAGCTCAACACTTTCGCTGCACCAGCACTAATACTGTCCTGCAAATCATACTCTCGGATCATTTTCTTGAGACCGTCTTTGAGGCCTTGAATCTCAATGCCATTTGGAATCCTTTTTACCAGGGTAATTGGATCAATTGCTGTGCCAACTTCAGCAAGTAGGCCTGATATAAATCGCGGCCGCGACATCGAGTACTCGAGCAAATCTTCCCAAAGACCTTTGTCATCTTGTTCCTTCGCGAACGCGATGGCTTTCGATACGTCTTGCAGCTCGTCAATGATCAGGTATAAGGCTTTCTTCAGAGAGCCAGTCTTGGATAGCAAGTAAACTTCTTCTTCGATGTAATGCTTCTTCTCACATATCTTGAGTGCATTGTCGAAATTGAACAGAATTGAAGATTGCAGAAATCCCATTAGTAATTTGCGATCATAAGCTGCAAACAGTTCCACTGCCAGGTCAGGATAGCCATCCACGAGTGACTTACCTTCGTCAGCCACAAGGCGGGAAGTGTTAAATCGATTTCGCGACACTGTTCGAGCTTCGCTGCTCCCAGTACCCTGCCACAGACCTTTGAAGTAGAAATACAGAAACATGTTAAGGTTCGCTCGCCGAAGCTGATCAACGACTGAGTCAGGCTCAACTATTCCGTTGCTCGCTTCGTCCACAATCAGCTTAATTGGTTCTGAAGATAATTGCTCAAGCTCGGCCTGAGATGCAGTCTTGAGTTGTTCGCGTTTTATGCGTAGCATCACGAAGCCTGGAATATCACCTGAAATCGCCTCCACCAGGTGGTGATCCTTGACAAGCGACATGGCGGTGTCCGCATCATGCAGCTGTATGTAACATCTCAAAGCTTCCTTGTAATGCCCATCCGCGAGGTACAACTTAGCCAGACATTCGTTTAATATTCGCCAGTCCTCTGAGCCTTCCACTGCCGTACCGGAGGACATTTGATCCTGTATAGCTGCAGTGATACTGCTAATCTCAAACAAATCAGAAGGCCACTGATCAATCAGTTCCTGGAAGCGCTTTCGATCAGTGGAGACATAGTGACCCAAAAACACCTCGAAAGTACTTGAAGATAGCGGTGGTACAAGCTCCATGGCTGGCATGTAAGGTGAGATCTCGTCATACTTGTTGTTCCGTACAAATACCCATACCCAATGTTCCCACCTTGAGGTAGTGTTCAAAACTTTACTTGCAACCTCGCCGGCCTCTGACCATTTGGCTGCTTTGACAATTTGTTGTAGCCATAGCTCACCTATTCGACGTTTCTCTTTCTCTGCTATCGAATATCGGCCCTTGATATCTGGTCCTGGAGAGCCCATTATCGATGCAGAGTCTGCGAAAAACTCCGCCAGTGTAGGTTTTGGCCGATCTCTGGCAGGACTACCCACACTATTCGCAGATTGTGCTACTGAACTCGCTTTTGATGGTGTCGGAGGAGTCGAGGCTTCGGAGGGCTCGGACGTAGTGGTGGCGGCTTCTGGATGCTCATCCAGCAATTCCCATGCCTTGTCATATTGTTCCAGCTTTTCAAGCCATTGAACTCTGTCACTGAGCGTCCTTTTCACAGCAACTATGCAGTCGTAGGGGCTCAACATAAATATCTTCATGCCTTGTGTTGTCGCAACAGCTTTGAGCTCCTCATTCTCACCACCAAATATGCTTGACCCTAGACCTGGAATCCACCCTGTCAGATAGTTGTTTGTTTTGGTGTTCGGCGATTTCTCTGGGCCAGGTTTGCCACTGCGAATGCTGCCTGTCTCTGTCCGATCGAACAGCCTGTTCGCTCCGAGCATTCGAGGACCGTACATTGTGGCATCCCACATACCTTGTCCAACCACCTCAGCACCTGTTACAAGCCCTGAACCAACCGCTGTGACGCCACTGCCGATTTGGCTCAGGTAACCTTTCTGACCAAACTGTGCTGGAATTCTAACGGGTTGTAATACTCCTAAATGATAATCCGATGACGACAAGCTTTCGAACCTGCTCACTGGCAAGGCATCGGTTTCGAGCTCCTCTTTCGAGTTTATATCAATCAAGCGCAGCTCAGGCTTCAAAGCAGTGTGTCGAGGAGTGCGTTTAGAGGGAGTGCCTTCACTTTCCTTCTTCGATGACTTGCTTTTCTTCTCCATGTATGCAATAACCAGCAATAGAGTTGGTGTATACAACGAAACTCCAGCTACCATGCAATCGTCGAATCGAATGATGGAGATGATTTCGGCACTTCCTGCCGCTGAAGTTTCGCTCTGACGCGAGAGTTGATTAGTGCCAGCTGTGACTCGAATAAGCCAAACCATGTCACCCCAGCCCACCACCACTTCTTCTGTTCCCGACTTGTCGACAGGTTTTGAGGCCTGGACGTTCGAGGGTGGTCTCCGTAGCGATGAATCTTCGTCCGACTCAAGACTGCTCCTGTCGATCCACTCAGCTCTCGCTTTCTGCACGACAGCAAGCTCTTCCCAACCATCTCTCTTAGGACGGGGAGTGTGAGATATTCTCTTCCATTCCAAAGCCGACTCACTACTATCGAGTTTGAGATGCGAACGCATAATCTTGATGCCTTCTTCGTTGACCCATAGCACGTACTTCCCAGACAGTGACCATTTAATGGTGCTGATGGTACCCTCACCACTATGCAGAACTTTGTCTGTACCGTTGTTGGCTCCCAAGCCTATTGAACCGAGCCATCCGGAAGCAGCAGCAGCAGTGCCTGTAATTGTTGCATTCGTACTCTTGCCGATTTGCCCACCAACGGTCAAGACTAGACTACCAGCCTGTCCACCTGACAGATAACTCCGGTCCGATTTGAATTCTGGAGACAGTGCCACAACACGTAAGGGACGACTGAAGTTTCGCAATTGTACATCCCTTGGATCGACCAGTGACTGTATACAGACATGACCGTCAATGGAGGAAGTAGCAATGTAGATGTCGTTCGAAGGTGTCCGGGCTACAGCTGGTTGTTTGGGACTGCTCTTCGCATTCGGTGAAGCTGAGGGTGATCGAGGTCGATCATCTGCAGACTCGGCTGCAAGTCTCTGGACAGCATCGAGTCTTGTAGGAATCGATAGTGGTGGAGGATACGGAGAGATAGATATGGAGGAAACACTTGCGCGATGGGCGTCATACTTCTTCACACTCTGCAATAGTGGCATGGAGAAGACGTGGATCCGACCGTTGTGCGTACCAACAATCATCTTATCACCGGCGACCAAAAAGGCACTCGTAGCATCGCCATCTCTATAGACAGAGCCCAGGTTTTTTGTCAGCGGAGCATATTTGAGTCGAGGTTCTTCTTCTTCATCGTCCTCCTCATCTTCGTCCTCCTCCCCCTCATTATCTGTGTCTTGTTCGTGTCTGTTGTCCTCCTTGTTCTCGTCCTTATCGTTCTGGTCTCCGCTCTCGTCCTCGTTTCCCTGCAATGCGGTGATTTCATCGTCCTCATCATCCTCGATCGGAATTGGCTGTTCCGCGGTCAAGGCGTTGCTGGTGTCGGGCCCAGATGAGCCCTCCCCCACCGCCATATCCAAAGTCTACTTGTATCAACGGTTCATGTTTGACCATTGACTGACATAGAGACCGTCGCGACTTGAAGACACGAATGACGCTTGCCAAGGGCTCTTCCGCCGTGCTGCAGCTGCTGTCGATGAGTTGGAGAAACATCAACTTTTGATTTCACTAAACATTGCTTTTGGCTAGTTGCAATGACGACCGGCGAGCAACGTCCTTAGTAATCGACAAATTGTGTGGAAAGGACAGTCAAGATGCCGCCTGGTAACATGCGACCATACTCCTCACTCGCCGGATCGTTCATTTGTGCAGGTTGCAGACGTGCACCGCTAGACCTCTCCAAGCAGCCTGGCTTCCGCCCTCTGCATGCGTCTCCAATTTTCCAGCGACCTCGTCGACGCGACTTCTTTTCCTCTAATGCTGTCCTAGCAAGTCACAGGCCGGAAAACCAAGCTATACTGAAAGACGACGATGACGCCGTTACCGAAGCCCTCCAAGCCCGCAAACGTAAAGCTGGCGGCTCACCTGCCGCAAAGACATCTTTAAGACGAGTTGCGGTCGAAGCTCAGCGCTCCAAAGAGGCTCAGTTAGCAAGGTCCCAGAGACAACACGATGGTGCACCTACGTCCAAGCTGGTGACAGCATACGCAGTCGCTGAACGCTTCGACCTGGCTAAAGTTGTTGATATCCTACGCAGCAAAGGCTACGAGCCCGATCCGCTATCAACGGGGCTCTATCCTCAGGTCGTGCATGTCCAGATACCGATTTCTTCGATATTCAGATCTACAAATCCCGCGGCACGAGATCTCTCGTCCTCTGAGATAGGCGATGTTTTCATCTTCCCTTCCGGTACACTGGTGACTTGGGCTTTGCCAGAGGGCTTCACCTCTTACTTCGCAACACGTACTCTCCTTCCTGCTGCAGAACAACCTCACAAGGAACCTATTGAAACTGAAGACCTAGAGTACATAGAAGATACGAACCGAGAACACAGCACAATAAGAGGCGAGACCATAATCCTTGGTACGAAAGCCTCCCGGCAGCACAACGACAACATGTCCTCTACTGACACATATTCCGATCATCAAACCCAAACGGTAAACACGGTTCTTACCAAAATCGCCTTCAGTTCTGGCTTTGCGCGTTCCACCAAATTAGCTATCCTTGAATCAACCCTCAGCACTTATCTACAATCAACCTCCAACATTCCCCTCCTCCTCAGTCGTGGCTCTCGTCTACCTCTCTCCATTAGTCGGCGCTTCATCCTTCGCAAGACAGGCCAACTACTCCTCCTCCGTGCTCAACTGAATCTGTACTCCGAACTGACAGACAGTCTCCCTGACCTCTTCTGGGATTCTCGACATGAGTTGAATCTGGAGAATTATTACGACATGGTCGGAAAAGCACTAGATGTAGGTATAAGGATCAAGCTACTGAACGAAAAGATGGATTATGCAGGAGAAATCGCGCAAGTACTGAGGGAAAGACTAAGCGAGAAGCACGGCGTGCTACTAGAATGGACAATTATCATACTTATTGCAGTGGAGGTCGGCTTCGAAGTATTGAGATTGTGGAAGGAGGGATTCTTCGACAAGGAGTTCTGGGAGAGCCATGGTCCTACTAGATCACAGGCTGGTGGGAAGAGGGCATTGTTGGAAGAAAGTGCTTGAGCAAAAGCTGGATCTTAGTCACAGACGTCTTCAAAGGAGAAGCCAGGGACCAGAAACGAACTACTGTAGATACTCAACTCAATTCCATCGCGTATCTTCATTCCTTCTACACAGTTTGATCAATCCTCCAATCTTATCCATCTCACATGTAATTCAAACGTCCTCTTCCACGTCGGGTGTTCAGTGTTCATTCATCGTGATCGGTCGCAGACTCACAGGGCTTATAGATGCAACGAGAATGCAGAGTCCTCGCATCGATGTGACGGATTCGAGTTGCTAGTAGGCTACTGAACTCTCACGTCTAATTGATCGAAGGAATGGTGCGAGATAGTAGTATGATGATGCCACACAGTGCCTGTGATCCTGTTACCTCGGGACATAGCTCGCCTTCCAAAGCCGCAAGAAAGTACATCAGTGGGCGGTGAAGGTGCTGTGTGAAGGATTCGGAAATTTCTGTAGTTACACAGGTAATTAGAGGAATGGGGCGCACAAGTTAAAACACGATCACGGAGTGTCTAAACTACAAGGTCAAGAGGATGAAGAGATTATGTTTAGAATCAATTGAGTTGGGGTACTTCAATGCTGATCAATGGCAACTCTCTTCGAGCCCATGAACATGATCCGAAGTACATTCCCTGTGGCACAAGTATTATAGCACGTATCCATGACCATCGCAGAACCTTGAACGCCTGTCCTTCCTCATAAGTCCTTGCGGCATGGTATCATTAGTGTATCATATTTGTTATCATAAACCCATTCGCCATTTTTTATGCTTGTATGCTCATATGCTGCGCATGTCCGTCACATTCTGCAACCAATTCAAGATGTTCCAGTGAAATGATACTCTTGATCGTTTTGCATCAATGAGTGACATACGTAATGTACATGTACATGGCGTAAGAGAGTGGTAAGGTGTCAATTTGAATGTTGTAGATCGCAAATCCGGTAGGATTTGTGTGGTGGTCCATGCAGGAGGCTGCTTCTAGTAGAAGGCGGCCAAAGCTGCGACGACAACCATCAGACCAGAGTTTGCGTTCAGGACACCAACACCGTTGTTGGGAGCTGGTGGAGTGAAGGAAGCGCTGCTGGTGGCATGAGTAGTTGTAGCTTGTGTGGTGGTAGAACCAGAAGTGGCTGGTGTGGTCACAGTGGTTGGGACACTAGTAGACTCGGACTTGGTGGAAGGAGTGGTAGCAGCGGTTGTGGAGGAAGTACCGGTCTCTGGTGGAGATGATGCAACAGAGGTGACCTCGCTGCTGGTCGCAGGTGGTGGAGGAGCAGCAGTTTTAGTCGAAGATGGTGGAGGAGTGTTGACAACTGTTGGAACAGTGTTGACGATGGGAGTAGAAATGACCGAAGTTGTAGACTCGGAAGTCATCGACGAGGTAGTAGTAACGACCGATGAGGAACTGGCTGGGGGTGGTGTAGCAGAGGTACCGCACTCAGTAACTGTGACGGTGACAGTGCTCACTGAAAAAGTTGTCAGTGTGAAGGTCAGGCAGTGAAGGTATTGCGCAACTTACCAGAGGCTTGTCGAGCTTCGAGAGCATCATTGTTGTGCACGATAGCATTACCAACTGTGGGTTTTTGTCAATATTTTGAGATCTGCGCAGGGAAGAGATTTTTTGACTTACGAGTTCCTGCGACGACCACGATAGCAGCCAAGGTTCGAGTTGCAACCATGATGAATGAGTTGATAGAAGGTGTGATAGAAAGAGATGAAGGTGTTATCCAAGTTCAATGCTATCAGTGGTCCAAAAGAGTGGATGCGCTGACCGGCGTGTGAAATGATGAAGTGGTAGATGGGTAGAGTGGAAAGATTGGAAAGTTGTTGAAAGTCAGGCTGGGCCAAATTTGTAGGTTGACGAGAAGGTGCAAGTGACTGTTCGATCAACGCCAAGCCGTGCGTGATAAGATCGATCAGTGCAAACAGAGCGAGGCTCGATCAGACCGTAATAAAGAATAACGCGTTTTGTGTAGTGATCGTGGGAATGACAGAGATAATTTGCGCGCAAACAACGGGTGTATGCTGATGTAGTGTGTTTGGGATTGCGGGAGTGAAAGCGAGGTTGATCTGCCAGATTTTCGATTGTTGCCTCAAGTTGCACACAGTAATTAAAAACGTTAAGTAAGATACGGCGGACACAGATGCACTTATGTGGACAAGATGTTTCACAAGAAATACTTCCCGCAGCTGTCTGGACACAGACTGGAATGTATCGACGACTTACATCTCAATGCCCAGTTTTGGTTGGGCATTTCTTGTGGCGGCAGTGATATCAAGGGGGCTGGCATCGGCTATCCGCATTGTTTCTAGCCAAGTATAAGCCACATTCGCTCTGCTTGTGCATTGTAACCTGTATGTAGCCAAACGATCCCGCTGTCATGGATACGTTGGTTCTCAAATCCTGCCAGTCGTGTTACTGCAGTGGCAACGTGAATTACAGTGCCAGTGTAGTTGAAGTAAAGTCAAGCTCTCCGTTGACAGGAGTGCCACAACCTTGTTCCCTCCAATCGGAGATGAGCACCTGCCGCTTGCGCAACCGTGCTTTCCCATAGTGTGCGCGTGGACTACCATAGCAGACGTGCACAACATTGTCAATCACTGAAACAGAATACCGTTCCTCGTCAGGGCATCGAAGTGGCACTTGCAGGCCGCGCACTCGTTATTCCATACTACCCATGAGTCTGAAGGAAGGCTTGCGCACATTGCTATTGAGTTGATCGATGCACCCTTTCTCATTACTTACTGGTGGCATTTTCGTTGCTGGTTACATTACTGCACGCTGGGATCTTGTCACTCGCCTGTACGAACTTGCCCTTTTCGCCTGGGATCACGGTGTTGTGGTAGGACAAGTTGCCAACCACCATTGTGCGGCTAAAGCTAATCATCCAGCTAGACCAGAACAGCGAAAGCATTTGCTATCATTTCATTGATATTCATTGTCCTACTTCTACCCCTCGAACGGCTCGCTGCTCACGAAGCTATCTTGAACCCACGATCTTCCACACGCGGAATCTCAGCCGGAGAACAACTGAAACGACGGGGCTCTCTCTAGCACCAACATGGGATCATGGTCAAGAACAGAGATGGCTTGCTGCGACTGTTTTGGCCAACTACTCTGGCACGCTCAACCACACCCGGTGTGATAGTCGGTTGGAGGAACAATGATCTGGATCTGGTTGCTGTTACCGTGTTGGAAGATGTCGAAGTCAAAAATGTGGAAATGGCTCTTCGTGAAGGGACACTGTTTCGCGGAAGCTCCTTTCCAATAACAGAAGTCATGGATCTTTGCGGTCGAAAGTCTACAAGCGTTCTAGGCACTTTCAATCATGGGGACACCTTCGACAATTTCAACATGGGCCAGATACGGGTATACCAAATATCCGAGAATGCACTACCGCAAGTGTATTGCCCTTCTGAAACATCACTATCCATACAGGTAGTGTTCTACACTCCACCTAACCCTGCACAGCTGCAGTATATGTCTCTCATTCCGATTGACCTGACATTGGGACACCGGAAATTAACTTCAAATCGACCTGATGTCGAGGATGAGGTTGAAGCAGAAGATGCACAGGAAAAGAAAAGGATTGGTGGACTTGTGAACAAGCTCAAATTTCATACTGTTATTCGTCATAAGCCTACGCAAAAAGAGCTGGCACTCCCGACAATAATTCGGCAGATTAATTGCGCTTCCGAGCTCGGCGCATTGCTGCAGAAGAATACTCCATTCGTGGGCCCAAGGCGTAAGCGTGAAATGTCGGTTTCCGAACACATTGTCGAGTCTGCGCAATCGCTCTATACGTTGGCTGCTTGGTCAGTTTGGACGATTTTCATGAATTATGTTTATCCGACCTTATCCTACACCTTGAAGCTGGCGATAGTGTTACACAGATGGGCAGCTGAAGGATTGTTGCAACTACTTGAGATGCGTCTTCCGTTCCGCAGATTGAGCTTTCCAGACACGACTGGAATGAGCTCGGATCGACTTTCGTTGAAGGACATATCTGCATGCTGTCAACAAGTGCATCTCCGCTTACAGCAGTTCTCGTACTACCCCGTTCAGTATACACTTCTTAGAAGACGACATAATACTTGGTCATCCATCGCCGGCACAAACTCAGATTACATTCGATTCTACAACTCTTTGTGGCTTGTAGCTAATGATGTTATCATCGGCATAGCTCTCGGCAGCTTTATCATTGAGAATGCTGATGTCACTGCTTCGTTTATCTTCGATATCCTCAACAGATACACTATCGATGGCCTGCGTGACACTATCAGATGGCTCATGTCATATCCTGGTGGTCTCAAACTGAACACTGAGCTCGCGGCCTTTCTAGGTGATCTCTTCCTGTGGGTTATTGAGTATTGGTCTGTGAGCTCTCAGTTGCTTATCTTGCCATATTTGCCTACAATCGTCTATGTTATCGGATTCTCATCTTTTGCAGGAGCAACTATGCCAATTGCCATCTTTTCTGATCTGCTCAGTTTGATGACATTGCACACCTATTCATTTTACATCGCTAGTGCTCGAATCTTCAATTGGCAGCTCAGCATCATTGTTAGCTTATTTCATCTCTTCAGAGGCAAGAAACGAAATGTACTTCGAAATCGTATCGACAACTGCGACTATGACCTGGACCAATTGTTGCTCGGCACTGTCCTCTTTACCCTCCTGTTCTTCCTTTTACCAACTGTGATTGTGTTTTATCTCACGTTTGCAGTGGCGAGGATGTCTGTTATCAGTCTCAAAGCAATTTTGGATACCTGTCTGGCATGTCTGAATCACTTTCCCCTATTCGCCTTGTTGCTCAAAGTGAAGGACAGTCAGCGCTTGCCTGGAGGCGTGCACTTTCAGCTGCTCGAGACTCATCAGCGTTCCATAGCTATGATATCACCCGGGTCAATCGTGGAGCGAGACGAGGATGAAGACAACCATACAGGTGATGCAGGTGAAGATATCGAGGAAGATTGTGCAGATATAGCTTACATCAAGTTATCCTCGACACCATTATCGATCCGCCAAATATTCGCACAATACTTCCTGCTCGGGGCTCGAATACGCAAGCATTACTTGTCACCGAAAGTTGTGTTACGACTCCTTACTGGACGATTTGTTCCACCACTTGGACGAGGAGAGATGTATGGAATGCAGTATAGCGTCTTACCCAGAGAAAGGGCGAGCATGTCAGAGGTATGGAAGGGCTTATTCGAAGAACAAAAGGATCATGTTGCAAACACCTACGATATCAATGGCAGGGTCTACAATGGTTCTATCACTATTCCAGCTCATTTTCGAGGACACGGACGGCGATGACATGAATTTTGTCTCTAATGTCCAAAATCGATTGATCAAATACACCGTTTATAAACATTAGAAATTTAACCAAACCGAGCTATGAGATTACGTCATGCTACCTCATCGAGTTCCCGATTACATTCGTTACCACTACTGTTCTCAAGATATGAAACATCAATTTTGACACCCACAATCACAAACCACCATCAATCCCCCTCCCACTCCCGCGCCACAATCCCACTCTTCCACTCCTTCCTCTTCGATCCCGTGCCCGCCTCCTTCTCCTTTCCACCATCCTTACTCTGGCCATCACCTCCACCTCCACCGCCAGCCTGGGTGTCAGCTCGATCCCCGCTCCCACTGCCCCCGCCTTGTTCCGCGGATTCTTCCTTTCCAGGTTCGAAGATTGTGTTACCTGCCCCGTTAAAAATTTCAGTTTCATTACCAGTTTTATCTCCAGTTCCAGATCGTGGATGTCAAAGGCACGTGAACAGATAACCAAACAAAATACACTGAGAAACAACGATGAGAATGGGGACTTGCAGGGTATAAAGCCGAGCTGTGATAGGGAGGGACTGAGAGAGAGACGTACATGAAGCGCAGTGGGCATGGGAGCCATCGGGTGTTAGATCTGCGTTTGCGGAGCAGGAGGGGCATTTTGGCATTGTTGGTTATTCGTCTACGTTGTGCAGATGCGGAATGAGAGTGAGG
>Ga0115846_100673_pt1 | contig 17237 bp, 26 predicted proteins | sample InSIn5gowninarea_2_FD_83860 | JGI IMG/M metagenome (GOLD analysis project Ga0115846, IMG submission 83860)
AAAGAGGTGCACAAAACACAAGGACTTGAAGAACCTGTGACCTGATTAGTGATGGGTACTGTTCAAGACCCATCGTTGCTTACAGAATTCATATAACACATATTCCCGGAATTAACGAGACCTCTTGGTTCCAAGAAAGCGACCTTGGCGTCCTTTGCGTCTGCATTAAAGATCCGCAACGCCTCTCCTAGTGTCTCGCCGTTGTTGTTGCCCGCTTCCGTATAATTTGATACCTTGGACGCTTCCGAGGATGATTTTGGTGCGACTGGTTGGCTGAACAGGCCGGTCCAGGATTTTGGAGCTGTCCAAGCCTTGACAGGAGGTGGTGGTGGAGTCTTGCTCGCGGGCTCTGCTGATTTTTCCACAATATTGCCGTTGGGTTGAGAAGCCACAGTCATCGAATCTACAGCGGCTTGGGGTGATGAATTAGTTGTAGGAGGGGTGTTCTGGGAAGATGAAGTGCTAGGTCGAGAGACAACCTTGGGAATGACTGGAACTACAGGCACGACAGGCCTCGGACGGTGCGAGGCACGTGGTGTTTGAGGACTGGCTTGATTTGCAATAGGTGTAGCTGGTGGGTTGTTCGAGGAGGGCGTAGTCGGATTGGTTGAGCCTGCATCTTCGGAGGCAGGTTGCGTAGGTGGAGTTTCAGGTCGCACACTATCTGTATGTACAGTCGGCTGCTTGGGAAGTTGAGATATAGGCTGGGTCGATGGCAGCTCTACCGGGTCGGCTGATATTTCGGGCGTAGTCTGTCTCTTCTTCCGTCGTGCTTTTCGCGAAGGCCAAGGTAGGTCAGGTCTCGATAACCAAGGAAGCTGAGGATTGTTAGCTGGAGGATTCGTCAGTAGGGGGCCTTGGAAGCTTCTTACTGGAGGTCTGAAAACCTCTTTCTGTGGCTCATCAGGTGGAGATGTGGAGGGTATGCTGATAGACTTGGTTTGGGGCGTAGGAGGTGTCATGGGACCGGGAGCAGTCTGTGAAGATTGCGTGGATGTCGGGGTTTGAGGTGGAGGAGGCTGGTAGGAAACTGCAAGAGCTGGGGACTGCTGGGGACGAGGGTACGGGTGTTGGGGTACTGGCGCATGGACATACTGAGGCATTGCCGGCGGCGGAGATCTGCCATAAGTTTGATACGGACCGTAAGGTTGGTGCATGGCGGAGTTATGGTACTGAGAAGGGTATTGTTGCGGATAATAGCTGGGGTTGTAAGGTTGCATAGGTCCACTGTACATCGTTGCGGTCGGGGGATAGTAGGGCTGCTGGTTGTGGTGGTGATTGTGGTTCTGGTAGGGTCTTCTCCTGCCCATATCCGGCGGCATGCCTTGCCCGGCCGGCGGATGACCTCTGTTCATCGTACCGGCGAGGGTGTGGGGATCCAAGCCGACTTTGCTCACGTCGGCCTGGGTGTCGCGTCGCTGGGCGGATTGATGTTGCGGAAGGCTGACAGAGGACGGACTCAAAGCATTGTTCGCACGTGTCACGTAGTCTAGAAGTCGGTCGAGTGGAAGACAACAGTGATAACGAGACAGTCCAAAGGAGTGGAGAGGGTGTAGGAGGGAGGAGGGCGGAAGGTATTGTATTAGAAGTGGTGGAAGAAGTTCAGTCCCAGTCCATTTCCATTTTCCAATCAACGGCACGGCACTACTATGACCCGGTAGTGACACTAGAGCCATCGGGGAAATTGAAGGCTAGACTGACTTTGCTTCACCAACTTCATGACTTCTTGTGAGTTTTTAAAGAAGCAATGTGAGTGCTTCCATGTACTCTGCCAAGTGGATCATGGACGTAGTAAAGATTGCACGATGTAAACTGCATCTACATAAGCAGCTCTAATGACGAACAATCTATGCACCGGAATGGACAAAGTATTATCCATCCTACACAATGAGAAGGGGGGAAACAGTACAATGGGAAAGCGGTTCATCGTTCGGACTTGTGCTCTCAAACTCAATCTTTTTGCAAGCCTTGTCATGGCAAAATCAAGACTCCAGACCAGCAGTGACTTCCAGTATATCAAGTGTAGCAAGTGCCAGTGGGGAATTATATCAGGCAATTAAGTGCGAAGTGGGATTTAAGACCGCCGTATTTATGATGGAGCGTGCAAGAGGGCTGCCGGATAACCTCTTAATGTATCATCTGCCCCTCGGTCGGACCCTTCTGGCTATCATCAACCATCGCCGCCAGGCGTGGTAACAACGACAACTCATTGTGACAGTGGCAACAACTCATTGATCACTAGGGTGTAGTTCTTGCTTGTTGATGATTCTGTCGGAGCATTGCATATGTCGGACTGCATCGATGACCAGCAAGACCAAGCTGTCCGGTGCATTATCAACGACTGAACTGATCTCCATTGACTCGCGACCTCCTTCAAAACGTCGAACCTTGCCCAAGCTTTCACTTGATTGAAACTTCACTGGGCTCAATCTTGTGAAATTTATAGTCCCTTCTTCCAGGGTCATCGTCATGACGATGACTTCTGCACCTCCGAACGCGTCAACATCGGGAGGGAAAGCTATCAACGCCTCAGCCAGCTCGCCCCTCCACCTTCCGCAGAATCAGGTCATCTCCCCCAGCTTCGATTCTTCCAAGCGATCCGAATCTTCGCGGAGGTCAGGCGGGTCGAACTCAAGCTCCGTGGCCCCTCGAAACAATCAGAGCCGCAAGAAGCAGCACAAGGATACACGCAAGCCTCGGCTTCTGGACGAGGACGCAATGGCGGAATCTGTTAGTATTGATTTTGACTGTAGCCTAGTCATAACTAAGATACTTAGGCTGCGGTGAAGAATGCGAATAGCCGCAGAGGCCAGACTTCCATCACCCATTTGATGAACTTTACGCTACCGCCCCGGCCTCAGGACTATCGGAACACTTCATGGAGGGCAACAACGAGACGCTCGAACATCTACGGCATTGGATCTGGTCATCATTCGTTTGACAAGGCGAGATATATCCATGCTAACTATCGTTTCATCGTCAAGCCGAATGGAGATTACAAACAGCAGGCTATCAACGCGGATCAGTACTTGAATTGGGACGACGTGCTTCAAATATTGGCGTCCGCTCAATCGCAAGATGCTTCATGCCCGATCTGTCTTTCCCACCCCGTTGCTCCTCGAATGGCCAAGTGCGGTCATATCTTTTGCTTGCCCTGCCTGATACGCTATATGCATTCAACGGACGAAGAAGCTCCCATGCCGGAGAAGAAGGCTCGATGGAAGAAATGCCCAATATGCTGGGACTCAGTTTACATGTCCGATACGAAGCCAGTGAGATGGTTCCTTGGGCAAGAAGGGCCGGTCCCTCATGAAGGAGATGATGTGGTGCTGAGATTGGTGATGCGTCAACCTGGCAGTACGCTTGCACTGCCCAGGGATGGTGCGGATGCACTTGGAAAACTTGACGAGATTCCATGGTACTTTGCAGCCGAAGTTACGGACTATGCAAGGGTCATGAAAGGCAGCGAGGACTACATGGGCGGGCAGTATGATCGGGAAATAGCAGATTTGCAAGAGCAGGAAACCGAAGACGAATTGATGTTCGGAGAAGAGCCAGAGTGGACTAAGAAGGCCGTCAAAGCTATAGGTGAAGCAAAGACTCGAGTCGAGGGCATTGGCAATCCTCCCCCGACCCCGTCACAACCTCCGGTCAAGAACCTGGGACGGGAGCCGATCCAGTTCAATATTTTGGATGAAGAAGCCCCAGAGAGGTATTTGATCGAACATGGTTCCAGACCAGGACCCATTACGCAAAATACAGCTCCGAAACCACTTGATTTTGACACAGCCCAGCCCTTAGCAGATGTTGCGAATGCCTCCACTTCAGACCTCAAGCCAGAAACCCCGCAACAGCCCAGATACCACCCTCACCACGTCGCTCATCAACCAGATATGCCTTACTACTTCTACCAGGCTCTTTTGCACTACTACCTCGCACCCCTTGATATCAGGATCCTCAAAGCAGCATTTGGCTCATTCGCTGCGTTCCCATCCACTCTCCTCCCGCGTGTCGAGCGAGTCTCAACCGGTCACATAGTAGATGACGAGTTACGAAGACGGACCAAGTACCTCGCCCATCTACCGTATGGCTGCGAAGTCGCATTCCTCGAATGCAATTGGACCGACGTAGTCAGCCCTGAGATCCTCTCCCAGTTCAAAGATGAGATCGACAAGCGTCGAAAACGAAATCGAGAAAAGGAGTACCGAGAAGAAAAAGAGCGAGTTCGAGCGGAGAGAGCAGAAGACGATGCGCGCTGGGCAACGGCTAGACGGAGACGCGCAAGCATCACTGACTCGCCCGCCCTATCTGACCACTTCCACTCTTCGCCCATTGCAGCTCTCGACTCAAGCACCGCTTCTCCGCCTTGGTCCTCCCGTCAAGGTTCCTCCTTCGCAACCCTCGCGTCACCCTCTACCAGTCCGTCGGCGCCAAGAACAGTTTGGGGAACCGCACTCGTCCCACCAATGTCTCCGGATATCTCAGCACAAAAGCCGGAACCAGAAGGTGATGATGGTTGGCTCTCTTCATGGGAGCAGGAGCTTGATGCTGAGGACGACTTGATTGCCAAGGTGCAAGCTGTGTCTTTGGGCGGGAGCATGGAGAATGGCGAGGCGAGCGGAAGTGCGAGTGCATTACCACAAGCGTCGGGGAAGAAGAAAAAGAAGAAGATTACTTTGATGAGTACTACAGCTAGACGAGCTGCTTGAGAGTGATTAAATGGGAACAGCTGCTCGGAGTCTGAAGGCACCCGAGTTGGTGGGGTGCTGCGAATGGAGTTGAAGCGAATGATCAAGGCGTACAGCAATTCGTCGCGAGAAAAGCACTATCTCGAAAGGGGTACAGAATAGAGGGGAAAGTGTAGATTTTGTCTGGCTTGATTTGTTCCTACCTAGCAGTCGAACAGCATATTTCCGAGCCTTTTATCTTTCCCTACGCTACGCTGCCTTCCTGAATCATTGTTGCAAAGCTCACTGTCCGTAACCTACTCCTTGACACATTATTACACTTGCTCGGCCAGCCAATAGCCATCAAAAAATGTAAATATTGTATTTTTCTTAAATCTCGCAAAACCTACCTGCCTCAATCTCAATCTGTCTCAATCTCAACCCCGCCACCTAACGACGACCCTCATTCACTAATACACATCATCATCACCTCATCCATTTCATCAAAGTCCAAGAACTCCTTAATGCACAACTTATCCCACAAGCCGCCAATCCCATACATAACCATATTAATAAGCATATCTTGAAGTCTGAGGTATAGCTATCTATACCTTATTAGAATTTACAAAGCGGGCTTCTTGAAGGTTGGATCTACTAAGCGTACGTGGCTTATAACAGGCAGGGTTGGTCCCTTTACAAATCCATTTGGACTAGCGGACAGCTCTTGTTCAGTCCTTGAAGAATGACTGGGAGAGGAAATGTAGGGGGTGGCAACAACATTATCTTTAAGTGTCATAGCATTCTCTAAAATGATGGCTGGCCATACTTACGCTTCATGTTGAGGTGTGTGAGAATGTATCAAGAGGAGATACTTACCGTATTGATTCTTCGATGTGTTTGGAAGATGAGAACACCATTATGTGAGCTGATATGGAATTTACTTTTGAATTCTCAATGGTATATCCTAAAGCTGATTCTTTGACCTCCTTCAACACCCCAGCAGAGAAGTAGCTAGGGTAATGTACCACTAATTTTTGAAGTTGAGAAGGCTGTTTTCGTCATCCCTTGCTCGTATAAGACATAATCTAATGTCTTTACTAAGTGTAGTCCACCAGCCTATTTTATCTCTTTCCTAATCCGAGCGCACTCTTCAAGAGGTCTGTCCGCTCCTCTTCCATATAGCTCATCTTGTCGTACAACTAGGTAGTCAGTCTTCTCTGAAGCGACAGCCGCCATTGTAGCAATGAGACACAGTCCATGACTACACATGGAAGTTCAAGTTTCGGTCGAGGTATCCCAGCCGATGAGAACTTGTAATCGGATTGCAAGCGCCATATGACGCTACCAACTCCGTGAATGCTTTTGAACCTTGCTATGCTTGAAGCATTAAAGGCTCAAGTATGTTGTGTCGCTCTTCGACAAATATTTCGCCTTGACGCTCTGACTTAGCGAGGCGAAATTCAAAATGGTACTCTCCTTCCTCAGACGATGCTTCAGGGCGTAGTAGTACGCGTCGGAGTTTGCACTGGTGTTTGCGAATTCGTCTGTGACAGTGACTCAGTTGTTGTTGCAGATGACGATGATGATGACCCGGTCTCTGATGATGTATCCGCGGTTTGCTGTTTCGCTTGTGTGACTGTTGGTGATGATATTGGTAAGTCCGTTGTTGGCGAAGGCGTGTCTGTATTCGTCGCTGTTGTCATTGTGTCCGTGGGGGTATTGTTTGCTTGCGGGACCTGTTTCGGTTGAGAGGATGAAGTGGACGACGCCGTCGAGGAAGATCTTAATGAAGACGAGGAGGTAGATGAATTGGAAGATGCTGTGGGCGATAAATCAAGGATCGAGACAGACAATGTCTGCCGCGATTCTGTTGGAGCTGGTGCGTGACTATGGCAATGTTAGTTCTCACTCTTATGACTTTGGTACGGCATTATCTCACCTTTGATGTTCATGATGTTTCGACAGGCCAAGCCAGATCCCGATCCCAGCGCCAACACCAACAATAATTATGATCACTGCGATCACGACCCAAAACCAACGATTCTGCAAGCCGCATCGTCTCCTCGGCCGCTCGATCTCCCTTCCTGGCAGCTCAACAGCGCTGCTAAAACCCTCCCATCGCTTCTCTCCCTGACCGTGAAAGTAATCGTCGACGGATTCAAGACCATCCTCTGCTGGTACCGGACACAGCCCATCGTCATATATATTCTCCTTCAACTTATCCGCATAGATCCTCGACTCATGCAGCTGCAGCCCAGCATGATCGGGCTGTCCAGGAAATAGTGAACCCATGCCTCTGCTCCGTTCAGCATGCAAAGCGCATGTTTCAATGATACAGCCTCAACCGTAGAACTTCGGGGGCCCGCTGATGGTAAAAATACGAAAGCGTAAGACCAAGGGTCGCTCGTAAGCTAGCCTCGCGTGCCTATATGAGGACCTCCTGAAATCCTCACGCCGCATCCTGCCTGGGGTAAGCGATCGAATCAACCGCTGAGCCGCCTACATTCGAGATTTGACGCGGCGTCTTCTAGATCTTGGATGGGCGTCTGTAGCCGCGCTGGTTGGGTTGGCGCTGAGGCAAGGTCATAACTTTGACTTGTATGGGCGAGATATTCATGCGTTGGATGCTCTCATGAGAGTGTGGTGGATAGTTGGAAGTAAGATCTAATAGGATAGAGCAATACTTCTTGGGGCAGAAGCAACAATCAATGAGGGTTTTTGATTACCCCTATGCTTTTCTGACTCCTTCCACATAAGCTAGCGCTAAGGACTTTGCGTATGTGGTCTGGATACAATTCGACAGGGAAAGGCACTTGCTTCATCTAGGGAACCGCTTGCACACGAGCGCTTACTCTATACCACATAAGTGCAATTCGTCAGGCACCTCATTGTGAGATTGCAATGTTAGTTCGCCGCCTGAGGTAGACACCATATATCTTGATCGTGAGGATCGAGGCTGAGCAGCCAACTTCAGGACCAAAGGCCCGGATTAGCTCATCTACTCGACCTTTTCGGATTAACCTTGAAGAGCCAAGACTGCAACGCTACCGGTTATGCATTTGCAGAACGCAACGCATTTGAACAGAAATCGGCGACAAACATATAGGCATTAGTAGTAAGTGCCAGGCATTGAAGCGATCTCTCTGGACTCGATGCATGCTGTTGATACAATGGTGAAAAAGGAAGGTGTCTTTATGTTCCTGCTGAGTGTTCATGCTCGAGGCTTGTATGGGATTTGGAGATAAGATCGTGAATCGGGTCGGCAGCTTCAGCTTCGGTGGACGTATGATCTTGAACGGGTCACCCATGTGGCAATAGTATGTGCATCGAGTGATTGTAACCAACGATTGCCGCAAGCTAAACAACAATTGTCGAAATCCTGATATGAACCTTGGGATGGAAAGACATACAACAAGAGCAACCATCCATGTATCTGAAGCAACGATAAGACCTCATGTGGATACGAGGCATCTTGTCGACCATGTCATAATGTCTTCGAGGTGTGTTTCGCAATCATCCGCCTCGAATCAAGGTCACTGAGTGTTCGGGGTGGTGAAAACAGATCTATGTACAATGCGAGCCAGCACCGTCTGATAAAGATGACCTTTATGGATTCAGCCAGGTCGCGGGCGATCGGATGGTTGATTGACTTGGGTTTCCTGGAAATTGGAACACAGTGTGAGGATACTAGGCTACATCGCTCCTTCCGCGATGCTGTTTCACTAGCTAAGAGAGTCTGCATGTAGTTCGCGTCATCTTCAATATGCGGATTGAAACCAAAACGACCTATAAACATTATTCTTAGCACCACTTTCAGACGATGTATGTCCAGCCAGCTGTCAATCAAGCACCCAGGGTGCGTAATCCTCATACGGCTTTCCAGAGCCCTTCTCTGCAGGTATGTTGACCGGGCATCCGTGAAAGCTGTGTCTGAACTTTGGTAGACCGCAACACCACATTGCGACATCCAGAAGCCAATACATCACCAGGTGCCTGCATCGAGCCAGTCGAAGGTCATCACCCCCACCCCCAAAGCCATTTCGCGTTCTTCACGGACCGTAGACAATCGCATATCCACAGCCCGCACCACGTTCGTAGACAATCATTGAGCAGGGACATCGGCGTCTCGGAGAGATTGGAGATGTTCCGTCACTATAGCAGTGCGGAACAACAGAGCCAAGAGATCGTCGACGCCTTAACAGACTTCGAATCACCAGATCTGAAACACGCATGTTGCGTGCAGAATATGATAGAGAAAGCTGTCGTGGAACCCAGTCAAGCCTCAACCCAGGAGGACAACGACAGTGGCAGCAAAGAAGTTCTGACTCAGAGGTCGAAGCTCAACACCGAGCTTGGATTCTCGCCGAGGCCAAGTATAGGTTCTGCGGAGACAGATATCGCAAGTATAATGACTGCTGGGAACCTGAGCGGTCACCATGGCTCACTCCGCGGCCACAGGCGCAGGAAGGTTTTGTGCAAGTTGCGGTCGCATAGGCTGCTGAAGTAGGCTGATGGAGTAGAAAGGTGGGCCTCTGATTTTTATATGAAAAGATGGAGACTCCCCAGCTTGAGTCATTCACTAATCTGGTATTGCTGGGTTTGGCGGACGCTATGAGGGAACGGACATGTTGATCACCACAGACCTGGTGTTCAACTACCTCGATAGGTTGTATAGCTATAAGGACCTAGTAACAACGGAATGTGGTGGTGTTCTCCATTCTTGAACGAAAATGTAACGTGTACGATAGGCCAAAGAGTATTTGCATATCCATAGTACTCCCCGGTATGGAATTTGAGCCCCCATACGGAATTGATATCCTCGGAAGGTCTCTCAATCCGATTCTTGATCCATTCAGCGATGCTCACCGAGCCTTGAGGCGCCGTCCATTTCGCAATTCGCCCGTCTGCATTCGTGTTAGCCGTGAATTGGACACGAGGCTCCGAGTCACAGCAAAGGGTCACTGCCATATTGACAGCTGGGCGACCAGTGGTAGTGTCGAGGACGTGACAGGTGATCGGATCTTTCTCCGCCATTTTTTGATATTGAGGAAATCCACGAGGCGGGCAAGCCAGCCGCAGCAGATACGAAGTGTGGTGAGGACAAAGTCTTAGTCTGGCTCAATTCATCCGCGATGTGAGCAAGAAATCTTGAAGTCCGCGAGCTTCAGACAGGAATTATTTGCCGAAGTTTTCCCGCATTAGCCTTGTCCAAGCCTTGAACTGATCAAGGTTTCTTCTAGCACCAGACAGCCACGCAATCTCGTAAGACTACGACCTACAACAATTCCTTTCCTTGCGATAAACTTGATCCCTCAAATTCTTGCCCTCAAACGTTTCCTTCAACGCGAATCTGCTCGTACATCTGCAAAGACCATATCAGAACCCTACCGCGCCTCAAGACGAGACTGATATAACTTCTTCCCCGCAGACAACAGGAGTCACAAGTCCAGACCACAGATTGGCTTCGCAAAAGGCTGTGCATCGTCATGTCTACAGCTCTCATCAACACAGATGATGATCAGCTCGAACCGACCCTCCAGACCATCCTCGACCAGAAGACACTCCGCTGGATCTTTGTGGGAGGCAAAGGCGGAGTAGGAAAGACCACAACATCATGTTCACTAGCGATACAACTTGCGAAAGTCCGCCGCTCTGTGCTACTTATCTCCACAGATCCCGCACACAATCTTTCAGATGCTTTCTCACAAAAATTTGGCAAGGAGGCGAGACTCATAGATGGCTTTACCAATTTGAGCGCCATGGAGATCGACCCGAATGGGAGTATTCAGGAGTGGATCGGACAGGCGGAAGATGGAGAGGGTCCGGCCGCAGGGCTGGGAGGAATGATGCAGGATTTGGCGTTCTCCGTAAGTGTTGAACGCCCTATGTTACCTAACGGAGGCTGATTATATCAGATCCCTGGTGTTGATGAAGCCATGTCTTTCGCCGAAGTTCTCAAACAAGTCAAGTCGCTTTCATACGAGACCATCATCTTTGATACTGCACCTACAGGTCACACTTTACGCTTCCTGCAGTTTCCCTCCGTCCTCGAAAAAGCTCTGGCCAAGATTTCACAGCTATCTACACAATTTGGTCCGATGTTGAATGGCATCCTTGGAGCACAAGGTGGCCTACCCAACGGTGCGAATCTGAATGAGATGATGCAGAAGATGGAAGGGTTGCGAGAAACAATTAGCGAGGTCAACACGCAATTCAAGGACGATAATCTCACCACATTTATCTGTGTGTGCATACCCGAGTTCTTATCCTTGTACGAAACGGAGAGGATGATCCAGGAGTTGACAAGCTATCAAATTGACACTCATTGTATTGTGGTCAATCAGCTGTTGTTCCCAAAACAGGGCAGCGAGTGCGAGCAGTGCAATGCGAGGAGGAAGATGCAGAAGAAATATCTGGAGCAGATTGAGGAGCTGTACGACGAGTTCAACGTGGTCAAGATGCCTTTGTTAGTGGAGGAAGTGAGAGGCAAGGAGCGACTGGAGAAATTCAGTGAGATGTTGATCCATCCGTATGTCCCACCTGCTGGAGGTTTATAGAATAGGAGTAGACTGGCAGGTACACATCAAGCATAGACGACAATATGATCACTGAACAAGCAATGCATGAAGATTCGACAATACGATTTGTGATGATGATCTACGTCAAGAATGGAACATCGTCAAAGTGAATCGAGAGACTTCCATTCCTCGCATCAAGCTTGGTAGGAAGCCAGGTCTTGCTGCAGGACTGCAGGGACTGCATAGGCCCTTCAACGCAGATTCGTTTCCCACCCAACGACATCCGCAAGTCTTCCAAAAGTCGCCGCGGGTCAGAATTATTGAGAAGCATCTCCTTGAACCAACGCTGCTTGCCCCAATGCGAGAAAGCCGGCCAGACGGTCTGTAAACCGAGCGTCTCTTGATTGCTGGAAGTATGCCGTGAGACCCAAGATGACCTCCCATCCAGCAGCTCGCCATTCGCTCGGATGTGCAGCAATGTAGTAAACTCGGACACTCCCCGAGGCTGGTCAAATTGCGTCGACATGTGGATCCTGTGCACTTTGACTTGTGATGGCCAGTTTAGGATCGCTTTGAGCCCTCGACATGCCCATGCTAGCTCGTCTATGTCCAATAACTCGAGATTCATCACGATAGTGACATAGCGTGGTGGCGAGTCGACCGCATAGAGCTTGGAGAGTCTGTCAAAGAGTTGATTGTGGTCGTCTCGCAGGGCCATCCCGTTGTGTTGCCAGATTAAGTCCTTGCACTCCCGATGTATCTGTTTGCATGTCCGGAGTAGGGACAAGGAGCGTTCGACTGCGATAGTCCATGGGCGCAGATCTATGATACCCGTCGCTGTTGTTGCGAGGACATGGGTGTAGATCTGATCTCGGATCTCTGGTGGTAGATCTCGCAGGAAGTGTTTGCCCATGACGACCGATAACCCAACACTCCGATGCACGTTACAACCCTTTGTGCTCACATGGTTGATATGAATGTTTGAAATGAGGATAAAACTTTGTTATTGACCATGGAGGGAGCAAGTGCTGATGGCAAAGTAACATTCGGCATCAGCTCGGAAGCACAGATCTTCCGCTTCTGTTCAATTTACGCGAAGCCAGCGCGAGTCGCGTCTTCCCCTTGAGCCCTCGATCGCGACCCAACCTCTTCTTCCATCTCAACCCACCGGTAGTATTCCACGCAAACAGGCTTACAGACTTACATCCCCAAACGTCAGTATCGTTCTTGTATAGTACCCCACGTCATGCCTACCGCAGCCAAGAGGCGAAAGGTGTCGGTATCGACCTCAAGAACCGCACCTTCCTCCAATATCAGTACTCGAGGAATTGGAGCATATGCCCACGTCTCAAAGGCAAGAGCGACTACCAGGCCCAACATCGATAAGGACGATAGAGTTCAAGTCATTAATACTGCATGTTATGAGGAAAGTGCGACCGGGTGCAAAAGAAAACTGGTCGAAGAGTCAGATAGTGAAGATTCGATTACAGCTACGCGACAGAGAAACATCAAGACAGCATCCTTGAAAGTATCGCCAGCATACAAACTACTTCCCAAAACACCACACAAACAGATTTTGAGCCCGCCAGACTCGAGCTCGGACGAAACACCCTCTAAAGGAGCCGCAAGTCTGTTCAATCGACTCGTCGTTTCGTCCAACCCAAATACACCTTCACCTCTCAGCTCTACTTTCAGCAGCTCTCCGATCGATGCATCAACTCCTACAAGACACCAAATACAGCATGAATATCTGCCTAAAGAATTACTCGACCTCATCAATCTCCACGCTGCATTCCTTACAGCATTGTCACTACATTATGCCCACAATGGCGCGACCTCCCCAGCAGACCTGCGTATACTCTGCCTCGATGTCGCGCGAGCTTGGGGCAAACGACGCGTCACTATCGAGGATATCCGTCGGTGTCTTGGAATCATGAATATGCAAGTGGTGGAGGGCGCGAAGTACAGCAAATTAGCGAGACTCAGTCTGTCAGATTATGGGCGAGGGAAACTATGCATTGAGATACGCATGGGGCGGGCGAAGAGTGGAAATATGGCGAGGCCTGTCAATGAAGATCTGATGAATGATATATTCGTGCATGGTCTGAGGGAAGAATGGAGTAGGAGATGTCCAGTCGATGTGGAGGTCAAGGAGTTCATATCGAATCTGCCCATGGAGCCGGTTACAGTTTGTTCATCCTTAGCAAAGATCTCTCCCTTGCTGGCCAAGGGACAAAGAAGACTGGAAGACATGAAGGTGGGCATTGCTCAACAGCAAAGCTCGGTTGAGGCCAAGAAGACAACAGGTGCAAGTGGAGCAAAGCCAACCCTTCTCGAACGACTGAGAGCAAAGCAGCTCCATCAGTCCACCTTACCACCTCCACCATCCAAGCAAGCGCTAGCTCGAAAAGCAACACTCCAGCGATTGGAGGAAGTGATTGCTGTTCTTGCAATTCTGAGCACCTCAAGCTCCGTCGGTCAGTCTCGAGTATCCTTCACCATGCCGACTATTTTGAGCAAGCTGAAAGACTCATCAAGGAGGGCTCTGTCTATGGACGAAGGAGAGTGCTGCGTGCGTATCCTAGCCTCGGAGATTGCTCCCGAGTGGGTTCGGCTCATTAAGTTGGGAAAGGTCGAGGCTGTTGTCGTGATGAGGGAGCAGAAGCCGTCGGACTTGGATATCAGGAAGAGGATTGCAATGGCAGCTTCAGCTTAAGCTTAGGATACTGCTCATTGTGAGGATACGCTTGGAGCTAGCCATAGAATAGGATACAAGGGAAGCGATTCAAACTTTGAACTTGACTTTCAAATATTCGTCTTGTGCTCATTGAACTTCCACGTATGTCATGTAAGTATGAGCTTTGTTTTAAGAAAGCAAGCTGTGTCTCGAGCGAGCCAGAAGTCGTTGCCGTCTGTACACTGTGGCTACGACATTCATACGTTGAATAGGATATGTCTCGACAATGAATCGAACTCTACAAGCCCATAAAGCTTCTCTCAAAGACTTGCACTGCTTCGCAGCCCCCATTCAGACACAGAGTAACGTGGCTAAGTGCCATGTTGCATCTGAGCTCAGCACCTAATATGGGATGGGATGGGATGGGGAGGAGGGAAGGAGTGTAGTTATATATAGTAGATGGGGATGGATTTAGATGAAGTCTATAATGTATAACATGATTTATAAAGCTTCTCCTCATGGTGGATTTCTTCTGTGATTGTGATTGTGATTGTGATGTGTTGTGATGTGTTGTGATGTGTTGTGATGTGTTGTGTTGTGTTGTGTTGTGTTGTGTTGTGTTGTGTTGTGTCGTGTCGTGTCGTGTATCAGATTCTATTCCCTCTCCTGAAAGCATTTTCCATCGATACTTCATTCCCGACTAGAAATCTATACATATCACCGCACAGTACCGTCATAGGGAGCCTCGTTGACGACGGTAGAACCAACGACGGTATAGAATCGGAATCTCTTTCATTAGTAGAGTACTGATAGGTTTATGTGGAACGGCTTTGACGACCTTAGGACTTGGGAGGCTGGGATAGGGCTAGGTGTGTATGGGTATGGAATGATTATAAATGAGAGAGACTGGAAATGAAATTCGAAAGACTGCTTCAGATCTGGATCTGTGGATGTGAGTGATTAATGTTGGTGATTGACAATCTTAAATTGTTATATTTTGATATGCTTGGATGAGGGGTTGCACTTACAGTAGCTGATTTAGGAGGGGCTTCGCACTTGCTTCATGGCGCTGAGGGAGTTTTGAATGGCTCTTGGTGGTATCACTCAATGATCCATGAAGTACTGTAGTCTATATATTATGCGGTTGTAGTGACCAATGATCCACCACCAAAGAGCACCTCTAACCAAGAACCATTCCACCTTCAATTTACCTCCTCGCTACTTGATGTATGTACTCTCGCAGCATAGCTCGAAAGAGAAGCATTCTATATCTCCTACTCTCCTCGTTGCTGTTATTACTTCAAGACCCAAGCATTAATTAGTGACTTGCGACGAATAGTGTATTTCTCCTATAGAGATCAAGAGCGCGGCATCTTTGTATTGGGGGGGGAAGCTCTCTTTTTTCTCTTTTTCTTTTTCTTTCTTGAAGATGCTGGAGGACCAAGAGAAGTGCAGCCGTTGAGTGATGCGGAAGAAGAAAAACGTCCAGCACTTGAGTTGAAGTCTGCGACGGAGATAAAAGGAGTCTGATCCGGTTTATAAGCCAGATTAGGACAGAAGTAATTGTCTAAGACTTCAAGGGATTGGGATGAGTCTGCGGCTATGTAGAAGGTGTGACCAGGTGGAGGTGAGATAGTGTGGGATGGAAGAGTAGAAGGTTGGAGTGAGGACGGTGATCTCCAAGGGTTTCGGGCGTGGCTGAAGAAGGAGCCAGATGCTGAGACTGAGGCAATAGACTTTGCTTCGTGGGTAACGAGGCATGGTGGCGTATATTTGACACTCAGAAAAAATGCTAGCCTACGATGTTGGGGAGTCTCGAGAGTGTAGATACCGTCGAAACAGACCTTCCAAGAAAGATTCCGTAGATGTAGCAGCCCTCGTGATAGTCCATGATTGAGATTCGCGGTCTGAGCTACCATAGTAAGCCAAGGAGGATTTTCAAGATGAAGGCTTCCTCAACAATTCGAAAGAGGAAGGTGGCGAGGCCGACCCACCACCATGAAGCTAGGTAGCGAGTGTTTTCCTAGTTTAGTCATGGTTCTTGGATCTAGTGATGGACCTTCTGAGAAGACGAGTGCAATGAGCTTAGGCCGACCTTTCGAAAGAGTGTTATGGTTGTAATGAGAGGCAGCTTAAGCGGAACCGTAGCTGTGAACTGATATTGGTCGCTTCAGTCAGTCGAAGCCGACACATAGAAGTCTTTCGCCCATGAATAAGTAAAGTTCATCTGATCGGATAAAGTACCGGACTCAGCTAAGCTACTGATGCTCAATGAAATAGATGTGCCGTTCGTCATAGCTGTCTTTGACTTCTGGATACCAAGGCGGCAAGGGCCCCGAGCTCGGTCTCTGGCGTGTAGAGACATCATATTAAGAGCGGGTTGAAGCACATCCGAGGAACAGATATGAGGTGAGGAGATATGAATATACTTCACTCCGCTACACATCTTGTTCTTGAATCGGAGTTTCTAATAATAAAGTTCTTGGAGGCACAACACTTAACTTCGCCATTTCGCTCTTGCTCATAGACCCCGAGTTTATCAAACATTCTCCAGTAAAAAGTCTGCTTTCCAGCTTTTGACTTTCCACACTGGACATAATGAGGGGCACAACACTCGCACTACATGTGCATTGAGGTCCGCTGAGCCCGGTTTTTAGATTCGGTCGTTAGGATACTTGAAATTGTAATATAGAAGGAGGCAGGGCCTTCTCCAGACCGATCAATCAACGACAAGATTCGTAGGCCCGTAGCCTTCTGGGGACAGATGCTCCATTATGCAAAACATGCGAAACATGCTCATCTACTATAGCATGCTGATGGCATGTCTAGCTTATAGCACAGCATCCAGTTCCTTACCGCTTCAGCGTCGAGATGCAGATGCAGGCGGTTGTCCCGGTACAGCGAAGAATGTATGTCTTAATACAAAGTAGCCCCCCTTTTGTAACCAGCGGTGCTGGCTGGGCGAATGATTCTGACGGAAGGTTTTCGCAGGCCGTCGTATGTACGGAGGAGAACTTTGGAGGTTGTACCTATGTCGACTGGTCGGAGAAATCTCAGAATAATTGCGTCAACCTGGATGATATCTTGTGAGTTCGTCGAAAAGGGTGTCCTGAAGACTTGTTTGTTTGAAAATAGGGCTCATACATTTTTTGGATACACAGCGTCAAGACAAATAATGGAGACGTTCCTAAGCTCCAGTCCTTCGGTCCGGATTGGGGAGCTAGATGCACGTTTTTTGGGTTAGTCCTTCACAATGACCTATCATTTTTCATCTTATTTTCCTTTCTTCTTCTTCTTCTTCTTCTTCTCTCCGCGCTTCCCCAATGATACTAATAACTCTCACAAATAGAAAAAACAACTGCGATTCCAACTCTT
>Ga0115846_100674_pt1 | contig 17228 bp, 19 predicted proteins | sample InSIn5gowninarea_2_FD_83860 | JGI IMG/M metagenome (GOLD analysis project Ga0115846, IMG submission 83860)
AACCCTGGACGACATGCACTCGCTACGACGAATAGTACGATATGGTAGGCTTTACTTGTGGGATCTCATGATACGAGCATTCTGGATTTGACGGCCATTACGGAGCGATTGCACTGCAATTTTAGCGTTACCGATCAGATACTGTAAACCTTACATGGATTCGGCTACAGAACGCGATGGTATTCTCTGATAGGACAACAGTCACCAACTGGGACGTCTTCAGAGGCCAATGAGCTGGGTTTTCCATGCATTTGCAACCGGAATGGAGAGGAGGTTACTGTCACTGCAATTTTATCGTTATCGACAAGATGTAGACAGTCACATGACGGAATGGTGTTTTCTAATTGGCCAACAGTCACTCACCGGGATTTCTTCGCTGGCCAACAATATAACCCACGTCTGCATAGCACTGCAATTTTAGCGTTATTGACAAGATACAGTAACCGTGAGGGAACTTCAAGATAGCGTGTTGCTCGAGTATGTCAGCAAATAGCAGCGGGTCAAGATCAGAGCAACTCACACGAATTTGGTATCACAATGATCGCAGAGACGTGCAGCTCATGAGCATCACAATCAGTTCGGACGAAATTGCGTGATTGTGAAGTCATACACGACCGAAGTTTTGGTGGGGTGGTGGTGTCGTGGTGCACTGATGGTGGTGTGCACTGCAATTTTAGTGTCTTTGACTGGATGTTACTTGCCGTCACGGGGTAACTGCTAACCAGGCTGACACGATGGGCGTGTTTGCAATGTTAGTGATATGCCAGATTGCACTGCAATTTTAGCGTCGTTGGCAAGATATACAACAGTCACGCAAAGTGACGATACTTCTCTACTGTCGTCAGCCACCACAGGAACGCAAGGAGAGACAAACAGAAGTCCCACCACCAGCACTTCTCTTGTAGTTTTAGTTACAAGAAGGCCGAGTATTTACTGAGGTGTGACATTCCGCGACAGCACATAAATGTATGCACACGGCGACAGAGACTTTAGCATCAAGTTCAGGGTTACAGTCAGCTTGTATTCTTTTGCTAGACAGCATAAGCTACACCGGACACTACTGTAATACGGAGTACTGTTTGCTCTACTACCACTGGTTATTGTCATATGAAGACCTCAAAAAGATGGATAAGACAACTCTGCGAACAGAACGGTGCTAACGACGTGAAATTTGTCGAAGTGCTGAGCCGCTGTCTATCTCTAACACCAAGTATGTTTTAGATGAAAGAAGTGGCTGTAACATCAAACGTAGAACGTCTGGAGATGTGCCTTCAACAGGCAGTCGACAATGCACTGCAATTTTAGCGCCAGCGAAGAGATGTTGTAGTCATTCACGTAACAGCAATACCCCTTTCTAATCAGCTCATCAGAATGCTCGTATCATGAGATCCCACAAGTAAAGCCTACCATATCGTACTATTCGTCGTAGCGAGTGCATGTCGTCCAGGGTTCGTGAGTCGTAAAGTACACAACGTTCAGAGACTTCTTCTCGACTGAGCTACTCACGCCGTGCAGAATCAACTGTTCCAATATAAACCTTCATACGATCCTTCCATCTCAAGTCCCCCTCTCACTCCATCATGATCTGTATACCTAGGTCCATAGCAGCACGACCATACCATTCTATCTCCTCCCTTCCAACACCACGTAAATTCGTAACAAACAGTACAAGCTTTTGTTGCGAAAATGCCATTCAGCATCGACATGAGCCGTAAACCACACGCATGCATAACATTCGTCTTCTTTGAGCATCCATACCACGCATCTACTCCTGTACCTCCATCCGACTCCAATTCCCAACCAGCAAAGTGAATATAAGTCATGCGGACTGAAAGACAAATATCGTATATCCTTACCTACATAAGCAGACTCGTAATGCAAACAGGTTGGGCAGCAAGCAAGAGTTCATGAGTCAGTCGTTCGTGGTGTGCTTTCTTCGTCAGAAGGCGTGCGATGAGGAATTTTTTTCAAGGGCTATGGTGGGTTTTGTGAGTCGATTATTCGAATCACGAATGTATGAGGTGACTGGGTGGGTTGGGTATATAATACTCCATATCTTTCTGTTTATTTTGAGGATGTGCTATATGTTTCCTTGACCTGGATTTCCAAGACAATTTGCAGAGTATTGAACATCGTAAGCTGGTCGACGCGATCATTCTTCTAATTTCGATGACGATAGCATGTTCACGACAGCCGATAGAGGCTATACTACCACACTCGCAGAACGAACCACACAGTAAGAAGGGAAAGAAGAGGAAAAGAAAACGTTGTGATATAGAAAGCTCATTGATCTGGTATGTACTTGAAAAGGGAACGTATTTGACAACAGCAACCACAGCGTCTTCGATATACAGAAACAGCAAGAACTTTTCGATGTCAAGCGACATGAGCCTACTAGGCTTCGAGACACCCGAACAGGAAAAAAAAAGCTGGACCTGTTTGAAAGCAATAACAAGAAATTGGCCACGAGTACGATCCTCAATCACAAGCTCTAAAGATTCGAAAGAAATGTTTCCACCATATTTTGTCGTTTTCTGAATATTAAGTGTTGGAGCGAGGTGATTGAGGAGACAGTCAGAACCGGCCGGAAGGAAAGATTTCGTTCGTCCATTCATCGGTTTCATTACGATGAGTCGGATTAGCAACGGGAAAAGCATGGAGATGGCTGTGTGCTCAAGAAGCATGTTGCTGTGTCCGCAAAAATCGGTAAGGAACGCCAACAGACCTCGGGTACTGTTGCGACGATGACATCAGCACTCTGCTTGATGTCGACAGCAGTGATAGCAAAAACTCTCGAAATTGCTGATCACGCTTTGTAGCTATTTGTCTCAGAATGCCTTTCTGAGATCAGGAGGATTTATGATTGGCAATACCAGTCACGGTAAGCTCAAATCTATCCCCTTGACTGATGAACTGTATGTGTTGCTAGGCATCACTCTAGAGCCAGCACAGCTTCAATGGATACACAAGATCCGTGTTCGTGCAAGTTTTGCAGCAGATGAAGGTAGGGGGAAAAGGTAGAATGACCGTCGTGAACATGTATGTGTTTAGGTGCAGAATTCAAGGTCTGGATCAGCTCCAAGAGCTTCAATGATCTTTCGCAATCGACTGATCTCGGCAGACATAGCTGACATTGTTTCCTGCTTTCGTTGTCGTGACTTTCGGGCAGCAGCTGTGTTCTTCTTTCGCTTGGCAGTGTCCTTGTCATCCTCGGAATCAACGACAATCTCAGGTAAGTCCTTTCGAGGCTTCTGGCTGGCCTTTGCAATACCAGCCGAGAGAGAAGCTTTACGATCGTGGACAATCGGTGGTCGACCTGGAGACGACTTTTGTCGTACCATAGGAGACCCCTGAGTCGGAGCTGAAGTGACAGTGGTGAGGTCAGAAAGAGAACCGAAGCTGTTGTTGGAGGCAATAGCTAGCTGTGTATCGAATTCGTCGTACTGAACATCAGGGAAGAGAGAGGGCATGTTACCCAAGCTGGTCATGTCGAGTTCCGAGTCAAGTGCACCATCGAGCATCGGAGTAGTGTTCAAACCAGAGCTGAAGTCTGGAGAATCGAGATACTCGGAGCCGGGTGTAGCAAGATTAGGAAATGCGGCCGCCGCTGGAGCAGACATTATGCCATCATCGTTCCATAGTTCAGTGGGCGAAACGGTAGCGGGATGTGCTTGGTGAGGGGAGTCAGTGACGCCAAAGCTAGTGTTGAGATTAAAGTCCAGGGAGGCATCCTCATTTAGATAACCTCCCTGGAAATCGATATTATCGAACACAGACATTGTGGCTTCACTCGTTAGTATTTGTGAATCTTGCAAAGAAATAATGGTCCTACCTTGTGTAGATACGGGAACTGAATGTATTCTGCGACGAGGTAGAGTTGGTTGTTCAGAGAACTTTGGCACCGGTGGACGGATTTTCAAGTTCTGACGAGCGATGATTCGTTGGTAATGTTGCAATTGCGCGTTTGGATTTGTGAGTGACTGGTAGTTGTTTGGCGATTGTGGATAACCGAGGATAGACTGTTGTAATTGTGGCTGATGCACCGTCAAAGTCGGGTGTCTTGGAGAAAGATGTGTTTGGTTATTAGGGGCTGTACGCAGTATCGCCTGCTCTCGCTGCACGGGATTGTGGATCGCCGGGCGAGGTGAGTTGAACAATTGAAAGTCGTGATCGAAGTTGTGTTGCTGTGTGAATTGTGCTATAGCAGCCTGAGTCAAGGGGGTAGAACTCCATGATGGCTGAGAATCCGTGGTGAAAGACGTGAAGTCTAACGCTGGAATGGTTGCGGGCGAAGGTAAACTCGTGTCGCTGTGCGCTACGAGAGGTCTATCGCAATCTCCGAAGAGATGCTGTAAAGGTGGTTGAGTGGAGGGGGTTTGGTTGTTCAACGAGTTTCGTGAAGAAACTATCTTGCTGGTTAGCGAGATAGTAGGGCTACAAGAGCAGCGATGGCAAAATCAAAAGGACTCCATACTTTGAAGTCCAGAATATTTTGTTGTAAGAATGGTGGTGGGTGGAGGAAGAAGAAATTCAGGCATATTCGGAAGGCACGAGGTTCTTGTATCCGGTACTGTAAATCCATTCTTGGCACCTCAGAAATTAGCGTGGTGCACTTTCAGATATGAGTCACAGGGCGCCCTCCTCCCTCTCCACAATGTGTGTCCCTAGCACATTAGCGGCCTGTCAATTCATTTCCGCTTCAGATCATCTTTATTGTGCACGCATTTCTGAGGTTCACTTCTACACCCTTGCCATATGCTAACACAGTCAACTGTTTGTATTTGATTGCAACCAATTCCTACTTGGAGGAAGTCTCGATAATCGGAAGTGTATGCCATAGCAAAATCACATTTCCCAGCGAGGCAGACTCGTTATTTCCACCCGCCGAGGGGCAGCAGAAGCCAATGCGAATACGGCAAGGTGAAATGGTGCTTGTAACGCTCTACTAATCTATATCAAGTATAGCATCATGTAGTTTCATTCACGGTTCCCCACGGCAGGATCAAGTTCAGCTGCGGTTCGCAACCAGGTCCAGTACTCCAATGACTGCGCCATGTTCCGTGCATGAAGCTTGCTGCACGTTCTGATCAACAACAAAACCTGATGTCGACATCATGATAGATTTCATTGAGAATCATGATCTGGACACTGTAGCGGATCTTAATTGATGGCAGCGAAGTCAGTGTGAACAGATTACTGGAAGCGCAACGAGAAATTGGAGTCAGAAGGCGTGATCGTCTGTAATTCCACTGACATTTTGTGCCAAGCAGCCAATCACAGTCCATTCCAGCGTCGCATGTAACTTGTAAGCATCGGAAAATGCAGTTCCCGAAGAATGTTTCCTCGTTTCAAGAACGTGCCTCTTGGCCTGAGGTACAGTAAAGCTGCACATGCCAATGCTCGTTGTCTATAGTATCGCACGCGCTCTTCCAACCCATTGCCTTGTCAATATTTTGCCTAGAGTCTGGCTGCCGGTCGTTTGTCGCTGGCAGATGACCTTATGACGATGATATCGAAAACACGACAACGAGCGATATACTACTTCCCTAGTTCTAGAATTTCGCGTCCTCTCAGGAAAACACGTTGGAACTCGACAAATGGCAGCTCGATCGCTTCGGCTAACATGCACTGTGACGCCGCTGGGTCTGCCAATGCCTCTTTCGGGTGTGGACAACTTTTGTAAGCAGGAAGTAAGAACTTGTGTCCCATTGGTTCGTAGCTCATCCAAAGAGGAATTCCTACTTGTCCCTCCCCTGGGTCATGCGAATCGTCGGACGCTAATACTGCAGTTTACGGCATGCAACAAGCATCTTCTCCATGCACATGCACGTTTGAGTCACATTATCGAAGACCGGTTGCAATATCCAGAAATTGAGAGATTTGATTTCTAGGGAGCCCCAGGTCCCCAGCAGGACATCGACATCATGTCGATTGTACTATTCGGTAGGACTAAGCTAGAAACATTGCAGCGCGTGTCAGCCAAACAAAACACTAGCAACCAGTGTATCTTGGCCTTGCATCTGCCTCGTGAACGCAGCCCTTTTTATTATTCTATCCATAGTGATACAAACACCGCTCGTTTTGTAAATACGTGTCATAGCATCGCAAGCATCACCCCAACAGCCATGGGCGCATACACAGTCATGAAATCTGGCGCTGCTTTCGAGACAGCTCCTCAGGCACAAGTCGTCTTACCAGGAACATAACATCCTTCCACTCTCCCATGGCAGCCTCCTAAGCACCGGTACTAGTACCCCCCGTAAGCGCCGCGGTAGTTAATTCTGCTCCCGCGTCTGCCCAAAAAGGCAGTTTCTGGATCTTTTCGAATAGATCATCCTCTGTGGCCAAACCATTTTGTGGCGCTGTCTCCGTCTCGTGTCCAGAACCTGAGCCATTGCTCTTGTTCACAATACCGAGTGCAGCTTCGTACTCGGCCCTGAGTATTCTATCGAGCAGATCCTCAACAACGCCCCATTCCTCCTTCCTTACGACATCCCCAATCTCGCTCTCTCTGATAAGTGTTGTCGGTCGTGTAATCGGATTGCCTCGCAAGTCATCGGTTCTTGCTCTCGTCTCGCTAAGCTCCTTCACCAGGCTACTACCCTCCTCCGTCGCCCACCGGACCTGTCTGCGTAGGATTCGGAAGTATTGTGAGGGAGGAAGGTTTCGTTCGTACTCGTCCATATCTGCATAAATCTCTGGCGGATAGTACGATGGATCGATAGGAATCTTGAAGGGGACACTGTCTATATCGATAGCGTGTGTCAGGTCGGGATCGGAAGATTCTGTGGCATCCAATTTCACTGGTCTCACTGAATTGATTGTGCCGATTGCGGTCGCAGTAGTGGGTAGTGGTGGAAGACCACCTTCGACTTTCGGTTCTACTGGTTCCGCACCGCCATTTAGTGTGGATTTGTTGCCTTTGAAGGTGAGTTTCAGCTTTCGACCTAGCAGGCTTGCGCCGTTGCTGCCATTGCCATTGTTGCCATTTGTGGATATAGTTTGTGATATGCCGCCTGTATGACCCCGTGGGACAGGATCAGAGGGTCGTAAAGCTTCAGTCTCATGAACAGTACGCATGTGTTTAGCCAACGCATCCGATCTTGTAAAACTGCGGTCGCATTCAGGCACCTGGCACATGAATGGCTTCTCTTTCGTGTGGCTTCGCATATGCGCTTTCAGGGCGTACGCAGAGGTATGTGGCATAGACTTGCGTGTGCAACCTTCCCACTCGCAGAAGTATTTCTTTTGGCGCGGCGGAATGTGTGCATCGTTGATATGTTGCACTAGATTGTCCATGTTACCTTGTTCGGGCTCGGGACAACCAGTCCATTGGCAGCGGGTAACCTGAGTGTAGTCTGCGCTTTCTGGATCGTTGGGATTCGCTTGTGCTGCAGCGTAGGCAGTGCTAAGGGGGTGAGTAGGGCCCAGATTGGCATGAGAAGGGGAAGTTGGCACTGAACCAGAGGTGTCACTCGATATTGAGCCTGACGGAGAGCCAGGGATGGCGAGGATTGCAGAACGAGGTGTTGCGCCCTCATAGTCTGATGGGCCAATCTTCCGTCTCTTTGCAGGCCTGGCGCCCGGATTCCGAGGGGTGGATGTAGAGGGCGTTGCTGACGCATCTGATTCATCGGACATGTCTGAAGCATTGGATCGCGACCGTGATCTGTGGAATTTGTCTTCGGTAAAGGTGTCAGAACCAATATCGCTCAAGGGCGATTCAGATCGCGACTCGGTGTCAGCCATGGTGAAGGTGGCGGAGGAGCTGTCAAAGTGAAGTGAATGCAAGCTCACGATGAGCCAGAGAGCGTCACGCAAGTTCCGGAGGAAGATTGCTGCAAATTTGCGAATGTTGAATGTATTTCTCTGGAATTGACAACATAACTAACAATGAACGGTCGGTACAGCTGCCCAAAGTGGACGGTAAACGGTAATCACGCTAAGAACAGGATGATTTTGGGTATACAATTCCTACTCAGTGCTTATGAGCAAATTCACTCCATCAATTACGACCATGCCTCTATTTTCTATCTCGCAAAACACATTCCCGTCACACATCGATGCCGGCTACAACTTGCTAGGAGATTTATCAAAGATACCCTTGGCCGGCTTCCACTCGAAATGATGCTCACCAGTCTGTGGCTTGCCAGGTGGTCCGTCCTTCAAGTCGAACATGTGAGCTCCGAAATAGTCAAGCTCGGCCTCCATGAACTGTGTTGGCAACTCGATCGAGCTGGAATATTTGTAGAACTCCCAACTCTGGCTAATTGATGGGATATACATGTCAGCCTCGATACTCTTCAGAACCACGTTCTTCAGCGCTGGAGCGTGCTTTGACAATTCACCACCAACTTCTTTGTTGGACAAGATATCATCGTCGTCGTGGTCGTTTCGTTGATACATCCGCTGAAGCAGGTCAATGATGTGGTCGGCTTGAATGATGCAGCCACCGCGCCAGATTTGCAAGATGTTGCCATAGTCGAGCTTCCATCCCTTCTTCTGATCCATCTTCTTGACGATGTGCATGCCTTGAGCAAAGCACATCAAGAAGCAGATGTATGTTGACATTTGCAGATCCTTGATGAATTTATCCTTGTCATCGACCTTGATTGGTTGTGGTTTGACACCGCCTCCAAATGACTTCTGAATGGAGATCCTTCGAGCAGCGTCTGCCGAACCGCACCGGAACAGGTGAGCTGAGAGGATTGAGGCAGCAGGTACATGATGTGCAACGGCCTGCTCGCAGGTCCAGTATCCTGTTCCTTCACTCTCGTCTACATCTTGTACCACCTTGTCTCTAACATGAGCCAGTACATATTCACCCTTGTCATCCTTGGTTCGACATATATCAACACCAATACTAACGAGGAAACAGTTGTGCAAAGGTCCCTCTTTGTTCCATGATTCGAAGATGTCAGCAACTTCCTCATAGCTCAACTGCAGCCCAGTAGTTAAGATGTACCAGACCTCGGCGATGACCGACATCATACCTTGCTCGATGCCGTTGTGCACCATCTTGAAATAATGACCACTGCCACCAGGTCCGACAGGTTCCACACAAGGTCGACCATTACCGTCCTTTGCAGCAATCTGTTTCAAGAACGGCATAACCGCCTTCAATCCCTCCTCGCTGCCTCCAGGTGAACAGGATGGACCACTTCGAGCACTCTGGTAGCCTCCTGAAACACCACATCCAATATAGTGGATACCTTTCGGGTCAAGTCGCTTCTGCCTCTTCTCCGTGTTCTCCCAGAGCTCGTTCGAACAGTCAATAATCACATCTCCTTTCTTCAGGTACGGCTCCAGACCGTCAACTGTCTTATCACCTACGCTACCGTGTGGGATACTGAAGACGAAGTATTTTGGCGCATCGCCATCGGAGAGGCTTTCACAAAGCTCTTTGTAGTCCTTCTGATGGATGATCTTCTCATCTGCTTTAATCTTCTTGGCTTCTTCTTGTAGTTCTTTGACATGTTCTTCGCCTGAAGTCTTCCGTCAACGGAAGCACACCACTCAGAACAAAGACTTACTCGGGTCATAGAAATGTACTTCTGTTCCATTCTCAGCGTAGAGGAGACTCATCATCGAGCCCATACTACCCACCCCGATCATTCCAAGCTACAGAATTTGAGTACGTTCTCATCGGATTTGAGCCCGAATCATCCATCCCTTACCTTCTTGATTGCGACTTCCTTCGATGCCTCCTGCATCTTCTGATGCGTCTTCTCTTCTTTTTCTGGCATTTTGATTGGTCAACGCCTCTAGGCCTGGCGTGTTGATTTGGGACTTTTGGTAATCGCTTGACCTCGGAGGTTAAACTGTAGCTTGGCAGATGCAATGGACAGACTCTGGATCTTCCTGTCCAATATATAGTTTGACATCAGTGTAGATTCCGATTCCACGTTGATACCGGAAATGCCATTTTGATCCTGACGAATCGTGACATCAGCCGGCCGCGCCTGACGAAGTATGCAGAACAGACCCCGATTATGATGACAATCTGAACGGGACATGAACCGTCGAGTCCGGAGAGTACCTGTGATTACACATCTGCAACCTTGGTCGAGACAATACTAGCAGTGGAATTTAGGTAGCTGCTAATACCGGCCACATAACGACCAGACTAAACTTGACAACACCACGGATAAACTCATATCAGGTATCAGGTATCAGCCTCATCATGTCGCCAACATACAAAGGCAAAACTATCCCAACAAGCTATGCGACCTGCAGTATAGGTCACAAACCTGAACATGATCTCCCATCCAAACTCGAAGCCATCTCCTCCGCCGGCTTTGATGCCATAGAACTCTCCATGCCCGACATTCTCTCTTACGCCAAGAAGCTCAATGGCAAGGAACCAGATCCCAAGGACTTTGACACTCTTGTTGAAGTAGGTACGGAGATTCGAAAGCTGACGCAGAAGCATAACCTGAAGATCCTCATGCTCCAGCCATTCGCGAACTTTGAGGGATGGATCAAGGGCAAGCAGGATGAGCAGAGGAATGACGCATGGGAGAGAGCAAGAGGGTGGACGAGAATCATGGAGGCGGTAGGGACAGATATGTTGCAGGTAAGTCCCCCTCGTCCTTCCTCCACCGTTGCTGGTTAGTATCGAAGACCGTGCTCTACTGACACTAAAAAGGTCGGCTCCTCCGACGCCCCCGGCATATCAACATCCTTCCAAGACAGCGCCAATGACCTCGCCGAGCTCGCCGACGAGCTAGCAAAGAAGAACTTCCGCATCGCCTACGAAAACTGGTGCTGGTCCACCCACGCCCCAACCTGGAAAGACGTCTACCAAATCATCACCCTCGCCAACCGACCCAATCTCGGTCTCTGTCTCGACACCTTCCAATCAGCCGGCTACGAATACGGCGACCCCCGCACAACCTCCGGACTACGCGAGGATCTCAACGACGCCACAGCTGTCAACAAAGCATGGCAAGCAAGCCTCCAGGAACTAACCCAGACTGTTCCGCCAGAGAAAATCTTCCTATTACAGATCAGCGACGCATATAAAATGACTCCACCGCTGAAAGACGAGACGGACGAAGAAGGCTTGAGGCCACGAGGTCAGTGGAGTCATGATTACAGACCTCTACCATATGATGGCGGGTATCTACCGACTGTGGATTTCTTGAAGGCGACGTTAGGGACTGGGTTTAGAGGGTGGTTGAGCGTTGAAGTTTTTGATGGGAAGGGCCCGGAAAAGTATGATGGGATGAAGCCTTTTGCGGATAAGGCTATGAAGAGTATAGAGAAGATGTTACAGGAGGCGGAAGGTTAATCGGTTAATTGATGCCGCTACAAGGCACCCTGATGCCACGCTAGAGTAAAACCAAGTCATTGCCAATGGTTTTGCAATGTTTCCTGAACAGGACTGGTCCTCCTCTCATCTCTCTTACTTCCTTTCTCTTGCCCAACCACATTGACTGTGGGCCATGATTATGTCTCTGCCCAATAGCGGATCTATTCAAACCCCTAATCAACCTCGTCACCTGGATGGTACCAGCTCCTAATGCCCTTCTTAATTCCATCACAACTCATCAGCTAGCATCACACTTCTTTGAGCAAGCATCGCCAAAATGCCATGGTACTGAATATTTATACGATTCCGTTTGCCAGCTTAGCCTAACGACGATGGGTGCTGTTTGCATGCGCAAAGGTAGAAGTCCACGCTTGCTCGACAGATGCTCAGACATCATGCTCAGGAAAATTAACTAACCACATTTCAAAAAAGTCCAGCCTCTAGCTAGCCACAAAAACTCTACCCACTATTAGTCCCTCGAATCTAAACCAAGCAACCAAACACTCCCACACAACTAAACGGCCCCGCCACTCCCCTCCCTCTCCCAAAATCCCCCCTCATCCCTGTCTTACATCAATATCCTCCACCCTCCCCCCAAACCCTCCAATTCCTCGTCTAACCCATCCGAAATGCGTAAAACACCACCAAATTGAGCCGTGATGGCTGCTGCAGTCAGTTCGAATGGCAGCACGGTGCACCGTCCTATTGCGTATTGCCAGCGTTTTGCCATTCCGAGGCTGTCGTTGACAAATTGGCAGATGGATTCCGAAAAGCCTGATAAGATTCATCATGTAAGCCAAGTTCTCGCTTGAGAATAGGCGAAGATCACACAGGACGATTAACAGCGAGGTTTTGGGCAAGCAAACAAGCAGTCATGAAAAGAGACAATCCAAGAACGATGCAATGCTTACCTCCATTCACGGGGTATAGGATTGTCATCTCACCTAAACCCTGCATGGTGCAGACCAATATAGCACCAATCACCAGAAGACCGAGGACCAGATTAGCAGGACCGCTGGCATGGAAGGCGTAATAACAGAAGTCAATGTCCATAACGGAATAGCACGAAATTACGAACTCACTCCAGAGCCAACGAACAGCCCAGCACCAATGGATCTGCCCACAGCAATCAATTGAGCATGGCGGGAGTTCAGGTACTTGTGTAATTGACCGGTGCTCGCTGGTTCAGCAGTAGTAGGGGCCTCGGAGGTTGCTTCAGAGGCCGTCCGGGCAACCACTACGATCTTCATCGATGTCAATCGACATCTTTGCGGTTGCGCTGAGATAGAAAGTGTAGTCCAATGTTCCCACAGTCCTTGTTTGCTTGTTCAATCCGCACTCTAGCTCGCCGACCATGGCGTCTGAAAACTGTAACACGTTGATATGGAATGAAAAGATGAGGGAGAAACGAAGGAAGATGAAGGAGAAATCAATTAGGTTTATGAGGAATAGAAAGTATAAGCGCCATGGTTGTCATGAACCAGTTTAGCTTCTGAAGTAGCTGTATGTTTCAAGGAGGAGAGGCATATCTCTGGCTAGCCGTGTTGAAGTGCTTCTAGAGTTATGGTACAATGGTTGGAGGTGTGGATTCGAGGAACTGAAACACGCTCATCTGGTAGCCTTCTGTTACCCGACCTTGATGACGTTTGGCACGTTAGATATTCAAGCTGGCAAGCAGCAGAGGTGTGGGAGCCAGGGTTCGTACTTGTGTGCCCTGGTCTTAGTGGTCCTCGACAAAAGCTTTTCACTGTACCTGAGAATGTAACAGAGGAGAGCTAGACTGCCACTACCGGTATCAAGGCGACAACAATTTGCCCAGAAGTTAGTACTTTGCCCAGATTTCACCGCTAGCTATGGACAGACATTCTTTCCAACCCAATGAGAGGAGGCTGTCGGAGTATGTCACGATATCAGTCTGTCAAGAAGTTCCAACATGGAGGGATTCACACGCAGACCCCGCACATACTTCTGGTGTAGGCAAGGTAGGCTAGGAGGAAGTTTTTGATGCACGTGTATTGCTGAAGATCTTATGACCTGCGATGATTAACTTACTCGGCCAGGCGAGAATTGTTCTGCGCAGCGGCAGAGAGGTTTGTCGTTAGTGTAAGCTAATGATCTGCGCTCACTGACCGTTGCTTCACGAAGAAAATCCGTTGCTGCACCTGGTTGGTCGAAACTTATGCTTGTCCTGGGAATGCATTTACTTCAATGCCGCAGCCACAAGAGACATGTAGATTCCCCAGAGAACTCCCACAGAACTCAAGAACACGATGCGTTTCTCCACAGGAATAAAAGCAAAATTGATGATGGAAGCAATAGGCCAGATCTTGTAACTATCCACAATGATAGGAATCGTCTCCTGTGGTATGTCAGCCATGGAAACACTCTGCGCATTACGATCTCTCATCTTGCATGTAGAACACATGGATAACCTCAAAATCGAAAACGCAGCGCTGAAACTGACCGTTCTGATATTCTTCAATATCTGTGCGCTCGTCTGGCTCTTGAGTAAACCCATTAATATGAGAAAGGCTAATGTGTTGAACAATGCGCCCATGGTAATACAGTCAATGAACCATTTCACCAGAGTGTTCTTAATGTTGAGCTTTCGCTTTGGCGTTGTCTGCAGCATCTCTTCATCATCTTTTGAGTCTGTCCGCGTCAGGGGTAAATGTGGACTTGAATCGCGTTCGTAAGCAGGGAACATGCGCTCGAGCAACTGCTGCCACTTGAAGTTCGGCGGAGCAGTCAACAAAGCCAGTACAACAAATCGGAGGAAATCGTAGACGTCAAATGAGAACGGAATCTACTCAGCATCAGTGGTCTGTGCACAATAACATTAGCTGCCATTGAAACCGACCTTATCTTGATATGACTTTGTTACTTGTGCCAACACATTGGAGAGAGAAGACAGTGTGGCGGCCTGAAGAGAGGCTGTCACAATTGCTGAGGGCATCCTGTTGCGACACTTTACACGATTGCCTGAAAGACAAAGGGTAGAACGTCCAACAAGGTACCCCAATAGTATAAAGTAATATGGTCAGTCAATGATCCAAGAACCGAGTGCTTTTGACTTTCAGGAAACGCGTAACATGACGCGTATAAAAATGAATTCCGTCGTACGAGCTATAATCGTATTCTTGATAGTGTCACCGCTACAGACACGCAGTACAGTACAGTATATCCCACGACTCTACAGCGCCCTTGATCGCATCTACATCCACGGAACATTCATAAAGAACAAAGTATGATCTACAAGGTGGGAGTTAAAACCTACAACGAGCCTCGACGTCCCAGGTAGAACATAAGACAGGGATACTGCAGCTGCGAATATTGTGGTATGATCGGAAAATCCTCGAGACCATGTGGCATGCTTGTACCCCATCGTGCGGCAGTGAGGATAAGAGTAAGGACTTGTAATACATGGTGCATGAATATCTGTATATCAGTCTATCCAAGTAATTTTGTCATTGATAAAAATCCCCGCCAGGGCTTGTCGTCTCAACACAACATATGCAGTCGTAACTTTTCACCATCTGAACTTAATCATGATAACTTGAACTTAGCAAAACACATAATGCCTGCTCTAAGGTCTAGAAAGCGTTCAAGAATCAGAGCTACCTACGTCGGTGCACCACCAGAAATACCGATGGTCTCGCCGTTGACCCAGTAAGAATCACTGCTGGCCAAGAAGCAGACAACTCGAGCAACATCAACTGGCTCGGCGACACGACCAAGAGGAGTAATGGAGGCGAGGCCTTTTTCCATCTGATCGACACCTGTGTAATTGTTAGCTTGCCTGAACTCGCAATGTCGGGGTGGACGAGGGATAGTGGCTTACCCATATCAGCTCGACCGCCGGGAGCATATCGCCAAGCAGCATGAGAAAACATGTCAGACTTCACTCCACCAGGAGCAATAGCGTTCACTCGGATGTGCTTGTCACCCATGTCGGTGCTAAGCGTTCGAACGAAGGCTTTGATGGCGTTCTTGCTACCAGCGTACAACGAGTGATCCTTTGGTCGTCGAGTACCGGCAGCAATGCTGCTCATCAGAATAACGCTACCTTCCATCTCGAGGTGCTTATACGCTTGCTGAGCAACGAAAAATTGCGATCTTGTGTTGGTGTTAAACACGTCATCGTAGATCTCAGGAGTAACGTCGAGGAGAGGAGTGAAGTCCTCCTTGCCTGAGTTGGACATGACAATGTCGAGACGACCGAAGGCTTTCTTGCCCTCCTCGAAGAGTTTGACAATGTCAGGGATCTTAGTAACATCAGCCTGAATGGCGACGGCGTCGGAGCCGAGGGATTTGATTTCTTGAACAACGGCGTTCGCTTCGTTGGTGGATTTGCGGTAGTTGATGACGACCTTGGCGCCTCGTTTGGCGAACTCAATGGCTATGCCTTTGCCGATACCACGACCAGCGCCAGTGACGAGGGCGACCTTACCCTGGAGGGAAGCTGTTTCGGCCATGCTGTTGGAGTGCAAAGATTAGTTTGATTCTCAAGGATTCAACGATATAGACAAGGCAAATGAAGGCTGAGTGGGGAAGAACGTGCTTGGGAGTTCCAGTTACGGTATCAACCCTTTTTCTCTTCCTGTCAGCGAGATCAACGGACATGATTGATTCTCCTACAGTCTCGTGCCTTAATTTAGTGAGGGGTGCGTGCCAGATCGTGGAATTCAATTGTACAAAAGAGAGAGAGGCTTACCTGAGACTTTTTTGATTAATGACAAACTACTAACGGACGAAGTTTGGGTCTCAGGCAAGATGTTGAGCAGTGGTCAACAGACCGACATTTTTATTTGTATAACAGTGCCCCTCCTCCTGATTCCTTGGCAGGTACTCCGTGTGCTAGTCCGGAGATCGGACAGTCAGTTCTCCAAATAGAAGCCAAAAGGATCGCGGGATCCGACCCTAGACGTCCCGAAAATGAGGTTTAGCGCCGGGACCATGTCCATGCTTGTTGCAGAGGACACAGTTGTACAAGTCCGGCAATACATCCTTGTCGATACAGTATATCTGTAGCTAGTGTAACAATAGATGGAGCACAAGACAGCCACAAATTGAGCTGACATAACGTGTTTACGACATCCCACTTAGCAAAGCCAACTGAAATGTGCTGAGCGACTGGTTACCATATGAAACATGGACCATAGTTACTGCTTGCAGCTAGGGCAGAATCTGCTTGAAAGCCATACCTCAATTCTATGAGAGCAGTACGCCATCCCTGCAGTACCTCAAGGTCGATATCGCAGTGAATGCCTAGATAAGGTGCTGAAGAACCACTCAGGACCTAGCAGAATTGCCTTTATCTGAATCACCAACTCCTTGTTCGTCTCTCGGCATAAACACAGTAATTGCTGAGCCCGATACATGCAACGCTCGTGAAGCTGCATTGCAAGGTAACATAGGGTATGGCAATCAGTCGGCTTGATACTACGTGTATGTATAGCGTTCAAGGAGGACGACTATCGGCAGACAATTGTTTGTATACTTTGACTAGGATTTTCAAAACGTCGAAAGTGTTCAATCTGAAACCGCGACATGGCGTAAGTCGTTTCCCACTTCTGGTGATTGTGCGGTGCTGTAGTCATATCGAGCGCATTGAGAGCACTGCTGCTGTAAATTGTAAAGGTGGCGACGTACAGCAGTTTGTAATTTGGATTGTGCTCTGCGGCATGCCAGACCAAGGATCTATGCCATTGAAGAAAACCACGTAGTAAGGTCTCCGTCCGCTTTCTTTCATGTTACAGTCAACGTAAAAAGATTGCAAAGCTTGAAGTGCCGGAGGCGTTAAGTAGCTCGCCTCTCCTGATATAGTTCGACATGCACAGGTAATACTCGATTGCTGCTAGAGTTGTGTTGGAATTAAGAAGGGCATTAGGAGCTGGTACCATCCAGGTGACGA
>Ga0115846_100680_pt1 | contig 17149 bp, 19 predicted proteins | sample InSIn5gowninarea_2_FD_83860 | JGI IMG/M metagenome (GOLD analysis project Ga0115846, IMG submission 83860)
AAGGTGCAGAAGGGTTTGATGGAAAAGAGTAAGATGCAGAGACGTTGGTGAAGATGATTGGACCGGCTCCGAGGGCATTTTGCGTAGTTGGCGAAAGGATGTCTGGGGGTGTTTCGAGGTGCATGGAGTCCTCAAATGTCATAATTCTGGAGACGGCGCCTAGTGCTGTTTCGGTACTTGACCATAGTACAACCACTAGACGGGTATATGTCGCAAACGACATGATGTTCAAAAGTGCAACACCGACTGAGCCGGTCGAATCACTTTCTCTGAGTGCAATGGCTAGTCCGACGACTAAGATTGTGATGCCTGCGGTCATGAGATCCAGAACTAAGCTCAGCCATCTCTGCACCATGAGAAGAAGATAGTATCGCCTTTGCGCTTGGTCGATAAGATCGTTGTTAGTAGCGATACTCTTCTCTTCCCAGCCGAATGCTCGGATCGTCGAAAGACCGGCCAGAGTCTCGGTGAATTGGCGGTACAAAGGTGCTTTCGCTTCGAGCTCGAGGTGTCGCAATTGTTTTGAGGTGCGCAGATAGATCTTCTGTATGGCCCAGAGAAGACCGATCAGTGGCACATAAGCTGCGGCAATATACCAGTTGGATCTAGCAATGAGTATCGCCTGGCCAATGAGCGTGAATGCAACTAATTTTGCATCGTGTCAGCAATATTCTAATGGCCAACGCGGGCTCGAGCAAACTCACCACAGACTAGATCCAGCAGTAGTTCAGGTAACTCGGCATCGATGATACCAAGGTCATGGGTGAGCCTGTTGAGTATATCCGCAGACCCTGTGGTAATAAAGGAGGGCCAACATGCACTGTTTGGTAGATAGTTAGCACGATTGAACATGAGAAAGTCAAACTGCTCTCCCTTACTTCATTGCTGTCGCCAGGATGGTCTTGTGGAGATGTAGACCAGATTTTGCTACCATATGGACCAATGTCAAGCTGGAAAATGGAATTAGTGGACTTGTGAAGATCTGTAAGGCCGTTCTTCTTGACGTACCTGCAAAGTGCGAGTATACAAAACACCGCCGAGACTTGCAATCCCGCATACACTCCGAGATACAGGCTCGCGTTGTTACCGGCCTCGGCCCACCATTGCAACCATATTGCTGTGGTCGATTAGTGTGAATTCGAGTCTCTAGATCGATGAATGATGCTTACTCGGGAACACAGAAAAGAAGGCGAACGACATTGTAAGCATCAGAAACGCCACCAAAGAAAGCACTCCGATCGAACGGAAGTAATACAGGAAGACAGCTGCATCTGTAGCATTACCACGGTTCAACTTGACGGTCTCTGGAACATGCACCGTCGGTGCTTCTTCCTGTTGCAATGCAGAGTCGGGCTTGATGTTTATACCTTCAAGGACAAGAGCATTTGGAAGCAATGGCTGTAGATCCTGTAGACATCCATGACCTTGCACTTGGCCATCTTGACCAAGCAGTACCACATGGTCGTGTTGTGAGATAGGCGTCACTACTGGGATCAGAGCTGAGGTAGATACGCTAGAATGATAGCTTACATGAGGTAGTCGTTGTGATGACTATGTCCGTGTTTCTAGCAAGAATCCCTTCACGGCCGAAAACGCGCTGAGAAACTATCCTTTGTGTTTCCGAGTCGAAGCCGGCGAAAGGATCGTCTAAGATGAGTGCCTTGCATCTCGAATAGATCGCTCGGGCGAGGGCCTGAAGAAGAAAAAGTCGGTCAGCGAAGGAACATGGTACCCACACAGCATGAACGTACCACTCGTTTCTTCTGCCCACCGCTGAGGGCTGTGCCACTATCTCCGACCGGAGTTTGATCCCCCTTTGACATCACTCTAATGTCCTCGTCTAAGCATGTGACATGCAAGACAGTTGCATACCAGTTTGGATCGTAAGTTGAGTATCCGATGATGTTTTTCCTGATCGTAGCACTCTGAAGCCAAGGCTTCTGATCACAATATCCAAACGCTGACCAGGGTGAAACGACTGATCCACGTATAACCTTGGCTTCTCCCAAGATAGCTCTGATCAGAGTAGACTTGCCACTTGCTACTGGTCCGAGTATGAAGTTGAAAGAGCTGGTTGAGAAAGTCGCGTTCAGGTTGTGGAGAACGGCTGTAGAGGTGTTCCAGCCAATGTCCGCATCTTTAATGATGATGGATGGCTTTGCACTTCGCTGTCCACGCACAGGCAAAAGCCTCGTCCACGGTTCAGTCAGCTCCACTCCGTTGTCAACATCGTTATGCATGACCGTGTCATACCGCACGCTGGCGCCTTCTGAAGACAAACCTTCAGACTCGGGGTCACCGGCTTCCAGGTATGATCCAATCCGTGTTAGGCAAGCAAAAGCACCCACAAAAGGCACGACTACCTGGAACAAGGAAGACAGAGGCTGCGTAATGAGCTGCAGAAGCGATAGTGATGTCAGTATCCTCGAGACATCATATTCAGCCGACGAGACTGCAACAAAGATAGCAAATGTGATTGGTGGAGAAAGCAAAGCAGGAAGATAGGCTGGCTTCGTCAGATACAGTAACCATCTTGCCGTGGACTTCGAATACATACCTGAAGTCGCCGTCAGAGCTTCAAGCCAACGAAAGGATTTTCCCGCTTTGATCTCAGTCTCACGGAGTTGTTTGATGATGATAGATGAGCTTTGGGTAAATCCTGTCATCTTCAAGGCTTCCATGGAAGAGAGCACTGCAGACGAAGCTCCTAATGCTACCTGTCAGCTAGAAGCTTTGGACAAGATACGATTACTGACCGACTCGACTCTGAATAGCAGACATCCACTTCTCTTGGTAGACTCGTGTCCACCGTGAGGCGAACGAGACCCCCAGTGTTGTTACTGTTGGGTCGTCAGCGAAAGACTTATGCAGCGTCTCTCTTCTGACTGCACTGACGTAGAGTGATGATGATGGGTACGACAAATGATACTCCCACCCGTCTCTGCAAAAGCCAGGTTGCGATTGCTACTTGCAGCGGCTCTGCCCAAAACTCGTGCATGAACCTCATACTATTGGACACTCTATCGACGTCAGCGCTGATCAATGTGAGAGCTTTCGAGTCATCTTCTATCGTAGCACGCCTATGCAAAGTTGACTTGTAGATATTGGCGATAAGACCGCCACGGATAGTGGTGGCGCTTTGGTAGACCTTGCGATAATAGATGCCGTTGAACACCTGCATCGATTAGCAAACAGTGTTCGGTTCCGGGAGACAAGGTCGACAATACCGCCATTCCGAGGTACACAAGCGCGAAAGCGGCAAGAAGACCATATCCAACGTTCGTTCGCTCGTTCTCGTTTTGCAAGAAGTTGAGAAGAGCCTCCATCAAAAGAGGTTGGCAAATGTTGAATCCTACAACCAGTACGCGTGCGGCAATCGTAGATGGCAGATGCCACTTGATGAGGCCCAGTGAGACGAGAATGAGTCTTCCTGGTCTATTTCCGACTATTATTCAGGGTCAAATATAGTTCCTATGCGCGCTGGCAGTCATCTAGACTCACACATGGTCCAGTAAACTTGGAATCGTGCAACAAGATGTTCCGCCATCATTCTTCTGTCCAGCGATGACAGATCCGGCAGCACAAAGGTCTTGTGGTATCCTTGTCTTAGGACACCATTCACCCACCAGAAAAGAGATTTGCCATAGATGCCAGATACCTGATCCATTACTTGATGAGACTTCTCGCGGTGCGTTGATGCCTTGGCTGTCTCTTCGAGGACTATCATCACCAGCTTGATCGCTAGAGATGCTGTGAGTAAGCTACCCAGAGCAGTGTCATCAAGAAGCCAGAGAGTCCGTATTCGAACGATGTCGGTCATGGCAGTGAACAAGAGATATACTCCAAGAATTGAGGACGGCTTTGACGATCTCCAGTGTTCGTACCATGAGAGTATACATATTGCGACTGCATCCAGGACGAGTAATGTGTTGGCGGTGATTGAGATACCATTTTTGTCCTGCTTCAGATAAATTACAAGCAAACTGAGCTCAATCGCACAATATGCAACGTTTATGACCTGTTGGCGTCAGTACTCTATTATACTGTAATCCAAAGAGTGATAACAACAGATTTCCAGCGAAGCAAGTTTTCTGATGTAGCCGATGGTCTTTGCCTTGCGAGCCAGAAGATTCGCCATGGACCAAAAAGGAGGAACAGACAAGAGGGTACGATGACGAAAAATATGTTCTCGAATTGAATCGAGAAGTCAGATTGACGCCGACCATCCTTGTATGCAAAGACGTCCATGGAAAAGTCCCGGCTGACTGTAAGTGGAAGTCACGTAGAGGTTTATTCAACGCGGCTGGCGCTTGCTTGAAATACAGCGGCATGGCCGAAGCATGGACAAGTCTCAGGAGTGCCAGCTTAGTAGCCTCCAAGTCCTTCGGGTAGACTCCGTGAAGCTTGATCCTACATTTTAAACTCCCATGCCCTCTGAGCTGCGAACAATCATGGTCGTTGATGTTATCAGAGGTGCAGATTAGGGAGGCTTGGGAGGCTGTTTGATCCGATTGGCTTCGCTTGACGCGCGGGGGGCTCGTGCCAATCAATTGGACCCTTTTTCCTTCCTTCTCACCACTGTCGCAGTCGCTATCATGAACGGGACCTGCCTTAATCGGCTTTCACACTCAGGAAAGATAAGGCCAAGATGTATCATTGGTAGCAAAATCAAGCACTGGTTTCATTGCTTGTCTCTAGGTCAAGCGTTGGCGCGTGCCGCAAGCTTTTCTTCGCAGCCATGCACCACTCTCTCGGAACAGCTCATATATTCTGCAGTGATACACACGACAAATGCGTATCTTTAAACTTCCGAATGTTCTCCATAGGTACTTGAGCTACACTGAAAGGCTCCCTTCATCGCTTTTGCGAAAGGTATATTTTCATGTCTCGTCATGACTACACGACCGATGTCTGCCAGAGAAGATGAGCCTCTACTCAACCCGAATGCTCGCAGCTACCGAACGAGATCAGTTATTATCCTCGTCGCACTGGTCATAGTCATCACAAGTGTCGCCGGTGGGTTGATCGGTCTGCCATTCGTCCGACTTCTCGAAGATGCAATATGTCAGGAACACTATGCTTCTAGGCCAGTCGAAGGAGGATTGTTCATGACTTCTGATCTGGATGAAGCGCATTGTAAAGTCGATGTTGTACAGGCCAGACTGGCTTATATTCTCGCAATCCAAGAGATGCTTGATGCCATTGCTGGTATGCTCAGACATCATCTTACGTCGTGCAGAATTGATTGATATTCCTGCAGGTTTTACTTTTGCTTTGCCGTATGGTTTAGTCGCTGACAGGTAGTTCTTCTGATAACCTGCTCTGTTTCGACTGCCTGTTCTGACGATATGATGAACAGGATTGGCCGTACGAAGGTCCTCGCACTATCATTTCTCGGTATATGGCTGGCCGGTTGCTGGGCAGGTCTCGTTGTATGGCAACGCAACCTCTTCCCCATCTGGACTATTTGGTTCTCAACAGCTTTCCAAACCATAGGAGGTGGTCCCGGTATTCCAATGACAATGATATATACGATCATCACCGATGTCCAGGCTGAAGCTGAAAGGTGATAAACTTCTTGTGTTTCCATACTTTTCTGGAATGCTGATTGGTTGCAGGACAAACACTTTCTTCTACATCTCAGTGTGTGGGATGATAGCAGATCTAATCGCGCCTACCCTGGCGGCAAGTCTCATGACAGTTTCACCCTGGTTACCCTTCACCATCGGCATCTCCGCCATGGCTTTTGCGATGCTATTGACGCTCTCGATCCCAGAAACCTATCACGCTCGCACACGTATAACCTCCAGCCCACGACAAGGTCCAATTGATGCACACCCGAAACCCTATGGCCTCTTGCATCACCTCAACCAAATACTGGCAATGTTCAAATCACGCTCTTTATGTCTGATCTTCGTATCATTCGTCGGAGAGCAATTGATACTCAAAAACAGCGGCTTCGCCATGCGATACGTCAGTAAACGCTTTTCCTGGCCACTCTCTCGCTTCGGCTACTTCATGTCCGCCAGAGCTCTAGTCGGCATCTTGATCTACCTCCTCATTCTCCCCCGCATATCATCCTTCCTCCAACACCGCATGCTATTCCCTCCATTGCGTAAAGATCTACTCCTCGCTCGCACCATGGGCATTATTCTAGCCATCGGACTCTTTCTCGCTGCTGGTCCCACACTAGGCTGCGTGCTTAGTGGTCTGTTACTCGTTACCATCGGCTCTTCCTCCACAACAATCTGTCGCTCCATCGCTGCTCATTTTGTCGATTCCAGACATGTGGCTTCCATGTATACGTTTCTTAATCTACTTAATACGGCAGGAGCGATCTTGGCTAGTCCTTTGCTGGCGTCGACTTTTGTGCTCGGGATGAGATGGGGTGGAGATTGGCAGGGCTTGCCATACTTGTGTTTGGGTGTCCTTGGTACGGTTTCAGCGATTGCGTTGTTTTTAATCCGTCGGGGGACAGGAGAGGTGGAAGAGATGGAGGATGATGGAGAATGATAAGCTGTAGACGAAGCATTTCCGTGGCTTTGGATATGGTGCTGAGCGCATGCTGAGTACTCCCAGCGCCGGATGCGGCGACGATATAACTCGGGAAACGGAAGAAGCTCTCGAGAGACTGGAGAGTGTCCAGTGAAAGGTCAAACAGGTCAAGCTCTCGACGTGCACTCTCCGAGCTCTCGATATGCTTGCGCATTCTGATAGCTAGCTAGCCAAGCAACCCTGCCAGACAGTGGACACAAGATAAGCATAACAAGACCCGCTTGAACCAGTGAGAGTATTCAAAGAGTGAAGTTGATGAATGGTGTACTAATTCTACATGTATGGCGGACACCTCTATCTCTCTTTTCTCTTCACTTCTTGATCGCGAATGTTATGATTATTCCTTCGTGTCGGCTTGAATCATCCTGCGATATCTTGAACTGCGGTGGCACGGTGCTCAAACACCACGACGAGCGTTCCAGTGAGCATACTCCTTGTGCATCTTCTTGGAGGCCTCGGGATCCTCATCAGCGAGGGCTCTGTACTTGCCAGTGATGGCCTTTTGCCTTTCGCCTTCAGCCATCAATTGTTGGAAAATAAGCTTCGCCTGTGCTTTTGCCTGTGCTTCTTCTTCACTCAGAGGCTGGCCAGACATGACAGCGACAGGATCATTGTGGCCGTTCGAGTCGGAGGCGGTAGTGTTGTTTTGGGTGGTGGGTGAGTCTTGCGCAGGCTGCTTGCCTTTGAATCCATAGCTTTGCTTCTTCGACATGTCAGTATTCGAGAGACGAACGAAACATGGTGACGCAAGCGGGAGAATTTGAACTTACATCATGGCGGATAATGCCTTTGCCTTTGCCGACGGGGTCGCCGGGATGGAAGTCGATGGCGACACTGTTCCAGGTTGAGGAATTCATAGTAGGTCTTTCGATGGCGGTGGGTGCGGCGGGTAAAGCAGGGGCAGCTGTGCTTGTAGGGACTGCGAAGTGGGTGGGTGCAGCAGACATGACGTAGGATATTGTATGGATGAGATGGGTGCTCATGGCGGAAGAGCCAGCTTAAGTAGGGGTGGAGGAGGTGTTGCAATACCTTCGCGGCCCCTGCTCACGTTCATCTCTCGGCGACGACAAGGTGAAGTGAGCAAAGCGATGGGAAACTCCAACACTCTCCATACCCGAGCCAGTGACTTCCGTGAAATTTGGAGTATAGCACACGTACGAGTATGCTGAATGCCTGATGCAGGAGCTACGCATAGCTGTATTGTGTGCTAGGGAGCCTCGCATTAAGGCCGCAATATGGACAGCTTGCATCTCCACGACATTAGGCTGAGCTTCAACAGTACTTGCTGCCGCATCTCCGGTGATGGAAAATTGTCAATGGGGATGACGAACACTTCCAAGCTGAATCGATGCCAGGTATACGTCCAATTCCATGAAGTTGTGTAGGTCTCGATTGCATGCATACTCTCATCATACACGCTGTGAGCCCTGTCGAGAGATGAACTTGAGTCTGATGACTACTGAGAAGAGAATGTGGCAAGGTACAAAGTTTTGCAAAATTCAGACACTTCTCCCGTTTCACAACACCCTCAGGCATGGGACCATCAAGAGGCAAGATTGTTTTGACTTTGATACGAATGTCCAGAGAAAGCACAGCAAGCTGCTGGTTTCAGTGGAGGTGCATGACATTATCATTTTGATGGGTAGTTGGAGAGGTGTGTAGGAGGGCTGAGAGTTCTTCATTCAACCAAAAGACCGTCTTTGATTACTGTCCTCCTGCCAGCTCCATCGTAGAGATACACTGCTTCCGGCACGGTACGTCTGGTTCTCCATTCTGGTTCATCTTTGTTGAAGAGCAGCATGTCCAATGGTTGTCCAGTGTTGATTGAAAGTTTTGAAAACTCTTCTTTGGTATTACCAGCAAGTCCAATAGCAGCCCTGGCTCTTGTCGATACACACTCATACAAGATCTCGGCATCTCTTTTGGTGCCAGCTTGATAGACACCTACGCCTAGGCTTGCTATGTAGAGTGGATCACAGCTGCCTTGAGGTGTGAAAGCATTACCTATGTTGTTGATCGAGATTGCCGCATTGAGTCCATAGTCCTTGATCAGACGAGGCACAGGCAAAGTTCCTCGAGCGCCACTCTCTGTTCGCATCATGAACAGATCAGAGGTGGGTAATCCAACAAAGCTGATGGGCAGCTCGCCGATCTTACTCTTCAAGCGCTTCCATTCATCGTCTTTGAAGAGTGATAGACGAGTACAGTGGCCTAGAACAATTGTCTTGTCGGTACGCTTTGTCCAGTTCTTGGCTTTGAGAGTGTCAATCACATGCCACACCAATGGCTCGATCTCAGTATCAAGATTGTAGTCGAGATGGAAGTCCAAATGCAGATTCTTCTCAAGAGCGAGATCAATTGTCCATTCCACATTCTGTTTCATCTTCTCGCGGTCATCTTCAACGTACGGTGTACTTCCAAGAACATCGACAGAGTATGACGGATCAAGAGCTCCTGATACGAGGCTTCTGATTCCTTCACCGTCATCGTCACCGGAAAACAAAGGAAGCTGAGCAAACACACACAACTGGACATGGCAGCGGTTTTGGGCCTTGTGCTTTAGAGCCTTGCCTGCCTCTATGCATTTCAGTCCCACGATCTGGTCGACTTCGACGAATGCTCGCATAGATGTCACTCCTGCTTGCACACTTTCATCAATGACTCGTAAGCCACGTTCGAGCAGGTCCTCGTGCTCAAAGTTGGACTTTGCTTTAGAGGTCAATTCCATAGCTTCTTTGAATGAGCCTTCCTCAATTTGCAAATGAGCATACTTGGGATGAGAAAGGAGATATGCTTTATCGAGATGGATGTGCGGGTGGCAGAGAGCAGGGACCAGAAGAGCTCCAGATCCGTCTATGTGTGGAGATGAAGTGTCACCCTTCAGAACATCGAGGAGAGCAGGATCGTGTGGGTTTACTTTGTCAACAGCTCCGGAGAAAGAAAGATTGAGGTCCCAACGAGAACCATGTTCAGTACAGGGTAGAGATACATTAAGGATGTCGTGGATGCGTCCGAAGGGCTGTAGACTAGCGGAAGCAGACGTTTCTGTATCATCAACCATTTTCAATTCGGAATCGACATCAATGCCTGAGGAAGCCAGAGATTGAGTGGCCATGGTTGTTATTTGGTGAAAGTTACGGAGGAAAGTGGAAGAAGGCACAATCATAGACGTCAGAGGGTTCACAGGTGACAGTAGCACAGGTAGGACCTTCCCCATCCGCGGAGGAACCTCGGTTCAAGTTGTCGGCGTTGGAAAGGCCGATGGTTTGGAGTCTCTCAGAAGCATCCCGAGTCGCGTCTTGAAGGAGGGTTAACTGCGCGTCCGACTTTCAATTCTTGTCGCATCGAATCATAGACAAAATGCAGCCATCATCACGAGGATTTGCAGCTCCTGGCCAGATGCGCCGACCTACGGGACCTGGTATCTTGACTCAAATCCCTGCTGCGAATCCGGCATTCACTAATTCGCAACAGGTCCCATGTACGCAGCGAACCATCAAGCCCATGCGCCAGCAGCCACACAAGCCGCCCAAGCACAGCAACAACAGGAAGAAATGCGCCGACGCGAAGCTCAGCGAAGACAGGCTCGCAAGCCGACAGACCTCGACATTGACGACGACCTCGCCGAAGCAGTCATCACCGATGCCGCCATTTTATACCGCAAGCTACGCGACCAAGAGAAGAGATTGGATGCTATCATGACAAAGAAGCGCTTAGACATCCTGGAAGGCACATCTGGACAGATGCCGTCAGAGGGTGTCCTGCGCTTGTTCATCAGCAACACAGCCGAAGCACAGCCCTGGCAGATGGCCAACGACGGCAACGCTGGTTTCAACGAGGACGGTACTTTCGACTTCGCAGACAACCAAGCTCGCTACCGTGTCAAGATTGAGGGCAAGCTGCTCGAAGGCTCAGATGACGCCGACGAGGACTCGGAGCTCAAGGCCAGTCTACCACCTATGGCCCCCATCAAGATGTCGCATTTCTTCAAGCGCGTCACCGTCGACTTCAACCGTCCTGCTGCCCTACAATCAGATGCCTTCAACAAGATCGAGTGGGTGAAAAAGGAGGGTGAAGCCGATATTGACTGCATTGCCTTTGGTCGCAGAAGCGATGAGGAGCTCCAAGTCACCATCAACCTCTATCTCGACGAGCTGCCAGAACGCTTCAAGCTGAGCCCACCTCTTGCCTGGATGCTCGACATGGACACTGCTACACGCGCCGAAGTCGTCCAAGGCATCTGGGATTACGCCCGCTTGTTCAAGCTGATCGACCATGATGACGAGCGTCGCATCAACTGCGACGACTACCTCAAGCAGCTGTTCCACAACGAATTCGCCTACTTCCCCAACCTTCCCGAGCTCGTTTCTCCACATCTATCTCCTCTCGAGCCCATCAAGCTCCCTTACACTATCCGTGTCGACAAGGACTACATTGCTCCTGAAGACGCATCCACACCGCCATCCAAGTACATGATATGGGATGTGCGTGTGAAGGTCCCCAGCACCACCAAACGCTTGATGCAGGCCATCATCTCATCGCCTAGGCACATGGCCAACCTTAAGAAGGTCACCCAAATCAACGATGATACGGCACTTCTACTCGAAAAGGCACGTCACCTCAACTCGAAGCGCAGGTTCCTCCTCTCCCTCTCTCGCGACCCTGCCACATTCGTCAAACGCTGGACCTCAAGTCAGCAACGCGATCTCGAAATCATTCTCGCCGAAGCTGGAAGAGGTGCCGGTGATGAAGGTTATGCTGGAGAAGAGTTCCGCAGAGGTGGAAAGGACGGCGCGTGGGGTACCGATCTGGCCCGCGAAGCTGTTGGCCTATGGCTGGCAAGACAAAAGAATCATTAGGATGCTTTTTTTTGACCGACGGCAGGGGCTTGAGCTGGTGCTATATTGATTAGCGATGGCGTTAGGGAAACAGGAGTCAAGGATGAGCAGACTATAAAGTCAATCAGCTATGCATTATGGGCAGTTTATGAAGTTATTCGGATGGTTCGGGGTTGTTACACCTCCACATATACCGAGCTTCCCCATGGAGTAACCACAGGGATGCGAATACGAAATATCGAGGGGGCTGTGCGGACTCTGGAAATACAGAGAAAATCAACACAAACATCAATCATGAATGAACAAAGTGCTCAGATGTACTGAAGGGATCGAAGCGGGACAGTCTGTATAGAGGGCTGGCAAAACCCAAGAGAATAAATTGTACAGAAGTGCGGTCAGAAGTTGAGCCGCAGTGTCAATCATGATCGACAGGAATGCAGGGTCCAGGTGACGTTGGAGGTTCCTGCATTCAGAGCACAAAGCACAAATTGACGATGACAAGCGTCTCATTCCTATTCGACTGCTTCGAGTCGCTCTTTCCGGTCGTGCCTGTACCAAGACAAACAATGCCGATGTTTTCGTGTAGATCGGGACCGAGAACATATCTGTTTTCTTTGTAGCTACTCTCTCTTGTCTTTACTCTCGCGACCGTCCATCAATTCATCGTCCCTATACTCCATCCTATCGTCATCCCTGTATTGCTTTCGTATTCGACCAACCACCTCGGATCATCCTCACTCGAGCATCATAATGCCTCCAGTCACAATTCATTGCGTGCGCCATGCTCAAGGCTTCCACAACATCAGCGTCGCAAATCATGCCATTCATGACCCAATGCTCACACAACTCGGCGAGGAACAATGCAAAGCTCTTCAAGCCAACTTTCCCTTCATGGACCGTGTCGACAGCGTTGTAGCATCTCCTCTAAAGCGTACCATGTATACAGCTCTCCACTCATTCACACCGGCCATCAAGAACAAGCACTTGAAAGTCTACGCTCTACCGGAACTCCAAGAGACATCCGACCTGCCTTGTGACACAGGAAGCGATGTTAGGGAGCTCGAGTCCGAGTTCAAGGGTCAGCCAGTCGACTTGAGCTACATGTACACACCTCAAGCCAAGGCTTGGAACAACAAGACCGGCAAGTGGGGTGCAACTGCTTCAGCCGTCGACGACCGAGCAAGAATCGCCAGAGAGTGGTTGTACAACCGTCCTGAGAAGGAGATTGTTGTTGTTACTCACGGTGGTTTTCTCCACTACTTCACCGAAGATTGGATGGATACGCACAAAATGGATGGTACTCCTTCAGCCGGTAATCCTCCCCTCCATCGTCATCGTCACCGTCGGCGATCTGATGCCCCTCCCCCTCCCTCCGATTCTATCACCAGTCTGCGTCACATCCGATCCCAATCTGAAAGTGGATCTGGATCTGATGCTTACTCATCACATCACCATCATCATCATCATCATCATCATCATCATCATCATCACCACCACCACCAATTCAGTCGCGATACGCAAACCTCTTCCTCTTCCTCATTAGCATTCCGCGAGCACATGCAACATCATCATCCACATTCTCACAGAGTTCCAGGTACTGGCTGGTTGAACACCGAGTATCGTTCATACAACTTTGGCAACAACCCTAGAAGCGGTCGAGTCATACTCGTCGAGACTGAACAAAGCCGCGCACGACGTTCGGGAAACGACCAGCCGCTCAGCAGAGAAGAGCAGTCCAACTTGCACCGTACCGAGTCAAAGCAAAAGGCCGAAGAGGAGAAGGCCTACCAAAAAGCAAGCGGCATTCAAGCAAAGGTATAAATCTCTGTGGTTTCGTGAACCCTTTTCGTCTTCGCAGATTGCCTCGGAAGAAGCGGAGTTTGGAAAGGGGTGTCTTGCATTATGGTGTCAAGCCGTGATCAGGAAGTCTCTGAAGACATATTTGTTGTCTTTCTCCCTTCTTCAGGACTCTCAAGCAGAGCTGGGTCCGTGAGTATCACACCTTCTCTTGCGTCTCATGTCCGCGAGCACATCTACCTCTTCAATCTGATCTCTTGATCCATCACATCATTGCTGACTTTTGAATAGCTGAATCAGAAGCGAAATGATCGTGACCTTGGCGGGTACGGTTATGGTTTCTAACGACTTGTCTTATGATGTACATGATTGCGATTGCATGAAGCGAGCGGACTGTCCTTAAAAAGGCTCGGAGTTGGCAAGGTTGCATCAATACATGGCGTTCTATAGATGTTATGGCAGTGTGGTCAGACGCACAAGACATGATGACAATGAAATCCTAAGAACCAACCCTTCTCGTCTATGTGCAGTTCACCAGTGCAGAACACGTATCACTTTCACTGCTAGGCCCATCAGAGTTTTGACCAGAACTTGCTGCTGGAAGACGAAACCAAGATCATAGAAAGGAGGGAAGTGCGTATGTCCAAACGTCCTGTCTATACAGCACTCAACCCACCATCGAGGTTCAACACAGTATTGTTGGCATACTGATTCCCAGACAAGAAAACAGCAGCATCAGCAATCTCATCCACGGTACCAAACCTCGCAGCCGGAATCCTCGCCACCGCAGCCTCCCTTGCCGCCTCGGACATGGCTCTCGTCATATCAGTCTCTATGTATCCAGGACATATGGCATTTACCCTTATTCCTCTAGGCCCCAATTCTGCCGCTAAACTTCTCGTCAAGCCGAGAATGCCTGCTTTGGACGCTGCGTAGGCTACACTGCCCGCGCCTCCATGGGTAGCTAACAAAGAGGAAATGTTCAGAATATGTCCACGTCGTGCCTCTGAGACAGGTGTATGAGGCGCATTCTTCAACATTTTCTTCGCCGCGAAACGAGAAGCTTGAATCGCAGCAGACAAATTCGTAGCCAAGATTTCATCCACACGGGTTTGAGTCGTGCGGAGCAAAAGGGACGAATGCGTTATCCCCGCCGCGTTCACCAGGACGTCTAGTTTTCCGTTTTCGGCATTCCATGCGGTGTGTTTGTCCAATGTGCTCCAGAAGTCTGGGGTGGTGATGTCGCCGGCTATCATCCTGTGGGAGCGGCCGATGCTGCCGCGGGCGGAGGTGCAGAGGTCGTGGGTTTCTTTTAGAGCGGCTTCGTCGCGGCCGATGAGGAGGCAGCGGGCGCCTTCTCTGGCGAAGGCGATGGCGATGGCGCGACCTATGCCGCGGGAGGCGCCGGTTATTAGGCAGGTTGATCTGCGGAGGGCGTGTTTGGAAGAGGCGTAGATTTTGAGGGTGCGTGTTTGGGTGAAGGATTGGATTGAGTTGAGTGGTGATGTTCTCCGGAGGCAAGGTGAACTTCCTTGTATCCTGGATATGCCTGGAATTGAAAAGAGACGGTGGGACATTTTGAAGAGTGTGATGGTCGGGAAACAGAGAGATAGTTCGAAATTGGTAGAAATTGATATCTTCTTTCTTGGACGGGTATGAGAGCTACGGGATGACTTAGCCTGGTATTTTGTCTACATGAATTGAAGTTTCCTCACTTTTCTGATGATTTCAATCGTGTTTGATAAAGAAGTCAAGATGGGCAAAGTTGGAAGTCAATGGACAATGAAGCTTGGATCAAGTGCATGTCTTGGCAGTCGACGTGTTTTCGCCCACAGCTCCAAGTCGGTCTTTCTTCTCTCTTCCAACAGACAAGCGCATCCTCGCATCACAACATCGACAATGGCAGACACAGAGCAGACTTCAGCGCCCGACTACGTCACGCTGGTCAGCAACGACGGCTTCGAGTTATTGGTGCAGAGAACTTCGGCCTGTCTGTCTGGCGCCATCAAGAGGATGCTTGACCCCATCAGTGCGTTTTCCTTCTCCGGCCTCACCCCAACCTTTCACAAGCTGACTGTTCTCTCTAGATGGCTTCGCAGAGTCAAAGACGCACAGATGCACGTTTGAAAACATCAATGGCATGGTACTCGAGAAGGTGTGCGAATACTTTTACTACAATGAAAAGAATCGCGACTCGACTGGTGTCCCTGACCTGGACATTCCGCCTGAGCTCTGTCTTGAGTTGCTCATGGCGGCCGACTACCTGAATGGTAATCCACGCCACCTCTCCTCCAACGCTTTCCGCCATGCTAACACATCCTCCCAGTCTGATGAAACCTGACGCATCTGCAACGAATCTCCTCTGTCTTCCTTCCAAGCATACCAGCAAGGCGTTTGTGGCGTTTATTGCTCTTTCAACAGAGTCATCTCACCAGCATTGCTTCCAATGAATATCATCATTGCCTCTTCCGAAGATCCTTCACGCCCTTTGCAAAAGAAACAGTATGAATACAACCACGAGACTATGATCACCCCAACACTTGGACCACGAGCATATACGCCGCCATCTACACTCCTCCACGATGCGGCGTCTATAGTTGGTCCTACACCCAACATTCCGCTTTATTCAGTCCCTCTCCTCGATTTATTCCACCTGGGATGTCGGACTTTATATCAGTCGGAGACATTTCGTCAAGATCACATCCATCCTCTTTACAATACAAATCACGTATACCCTCTCGGTTCCCCTTCCCTTGTTACTCAGTTGCTTGCAAATGTGACGAACACAAAAACTATGTTCAGGAACTTCTATTGTCACGCTTGTCTCCCCTTCCTTGGGAGTACCAGGCCCTCATCACTGTTCCAAGATTGATTCGACGCGTTTAAAATTGACTTGCAATGTCTTTGTATCCGTGATGTATGCGAGTCTCATTGCGTGCCTACATATTCCACCATGACTTTTCTTTTCTTCATGACAAAAGGGGTGGTCGGTATAGACTATCCACCTATATAGCTTATTCTATTACCATACCTTCCTCATCACTCTCGCTGTTCTTACCTGTATACATTGTTCCTATTCTTGTCCTGCATGTATCAAGCGTCTTGGGATCGATCTCCTCTACGGCCGAAGGACTAGGGGTGGATGCCCAAGCCGTCGTATATGCATGTTCCTCGACGGCGTCGAACTAGCAACTCAATGATCGCCTGTTAGCTCTTTTCTTTCCCTTCCAGCTGACACCTCTCTCTCTCTCTCTCGGACGCGTTTGTTCCTTTTGACCTTATCAAAGTGCAATGCAATGCAATGCAATGTTATCTGAGCGTAAGGCCGTCTTTTGTCTTTTGACTAATTCCCTATTTCCCAATGGGTCCGATCCCAATGGGCCCGTAAAGAGATAATATATCTTACTTTTTTGCTAAAAGGTTGGTACATGAAAGTAGAATATGTTCGGTGCTTGACACTTATGTATAGACGTTTTTTTTTGGACTTCATCTATCACATACGTGTTGGTATATGTAAGGCTTTTTTGCTCAGCTCGTGCGTTTTTACCCCCTGGATCATCTGTTTCCATAGGGCTTGATATCGTGTCATGCCCCCCCCCCCTGTGACATAGTGGTTCATGCAGTGTGTGTGGTTTGTATTTCCACAAGGCTGAGGGATTTGGAATGGAGGAGGGTGGTGTTGGTATGAGAGCCCCGGCTACCTGGTTTGAAAGTGCGGGTGATTTGGAAAGGTTGGGAGTAGATAGATTGCGAGCAGATAGATTGGGGATATATTGAGCATCCAACGTCAGTGACAGTTATTCGGGAGGGAGGCACGTATATTTGGCAGAAGCGTGACGGAAGGGAGAGAGATGGAGGCACGAGAGTGAAGACAGAAGAAGAGATGGATGATGTGATGAGTAAGCATCAGATCCAGATCCACTTTCAGATTGGGATCGGATGTGACGCAGACTGGTGAT
>Ga0115846_100681_pt1 | contig 17139 bp, 10 predicted proteins | sample InSIn5gowninarea_2_FD_83860 | JGI IMG/M metagenome (GOLD analysis project Ga0115846, IMG submission 83860)
ACAGGTCTGTACAGAAGCTGAGGAGCTAGGTGCAGCGGTGGCTGGAGGAGCAGTGGTAGGGGCTGGGGTGGGGAGCTGGGATGGGCAGCCATTGACAAAGAACTGTTGTGGTGTATCATACTGCTGCCCACCGGTGTTCTGGTAGGTGAAAGAGTAGGTCAACACATCACCGACGTTAACATGGACAATGGTGGCATATTGTGTGTAGGTTGAGTTGTAGGAGCACTCTTGCTGGTACTGGTTCTGAGGAACACCGTTGTCTTGGGAGGCAGTCTGGAAGTGAACAATCACGTAGTTGACAGCAGTGCTGGGTTGAGGCACGAAGAAGATCTCAAACACGCTGTAGTTTCCTGTAGCTGCGACACCGCTGGTGTAGGTGATTGGACCCAAAGTTTGTGGCAGGGAGACCAACTGACTGCCATACCAGTTCTGCTGGTTGACGGCACAAGTGTACTGATAACTCGAATAACATGCTCTACCACATACAAACGGAGCTGTCTTGGGGCATAAGAAGCCGCCATCAACAGTGGAAGTCTGGTTGGCGGTCAAAGCGTCACAGACATATAGCGATGGATCGTAGCACTGTGGGTGAGGACAGTAGTTGTTGGCCCATGGTGACTCCAATCGACCTGGATCTACGACATTGCAGATCTTGTTGCCTGATGGACATGATGGTTGAGCATCGGTGCCGCACTGGTTGCTGTTGCCGCTCGAGTAGATGGCTGCAGCTGGAACCACATTGGCAGAGGTCAGTGGCACAGGGGTGGTAGTGCCATACGTGCCGGTGAGAGTGGCTCCATTGACTCCTGCAGCACCGATATAACTGGTAGGTGCTGTAGTGGGAGCATTGGTGGTTGGTGCAGCACTAGTGGCAGCTACGGTGGTAGCAGGAGCAGTAGTGGCAGCCACTGGTGCCACAGCAACACCAGTGGAGGAGGAGGCTGGCAAGGAAGGAAGACAACAGCAGGCAGTGTAACGTTAGCCAAAGACAATAGCAGACAACGTAATGTTAGCCACTCCATCAAGTGATTGAAATGACCAGTTGATGGAGTGGCGGCGTCCTTCCAGCTTGGTCAGCAGGCAGGGTTGACCAGTAGCTGGCGGAGCAATGCTCAGCGACCATGGCAGCTGGCTGCAGAGCAGAGGCGAGCAGTGAGAACATACATGTGCTACTGGACGATGAAGCTGTACTGCTACTAGGTTGAGCGGCTGTCCCTGTACTGGATGCAGCAGCTGCTGCAGAGCTGCCGGTGGAGGAGGAGGAAGAGGGGGTGATGACGTTGACAGGAGTCTGACCGCCGATACCAGAGATGGTCTGGTTGGCAGAGCTAGGGCTACTGCCAGTGCTGGTGATTGCATAGCCAGCGGGTTGACTAAAGTTCTGGACAACATTATTGTAGAGTGTCTCATTGGTCAATGTGGTGGACACATTGTACAATGCAGTGTGGTTGGCTAGAACAGTGGTGGTGTTACAGATGGTGAAATTAAATTGACCTGTAAGGTTGTAGATAAAGTTGGTATAACAATACGTACCATTGACTGTGTTGTTGCTTGCTAGACCAGTGGTGGCATCTCCATAGGCCATGAGGTGTGAGCGGCGAGCATCCACACCCAGAACAGATGTAGATGCTACAGCGCATGCTGCAACCAATGATAGAAGACTGAACTTCATCTTGATGCAGCTGAATACGTTGGTGATAATTGACGCTAGGAGTAGATGAGTGAGAATGAAGTACAATCGTAGAAATGACTTGTAGAGGTGGAATGACTTGCACAGCTAGAACTGTGATGGTCTGAGAGGAGGGGAGGAGGACAATGCAACAACAACAGTACAATGGGAGGGGACGGGAGGGGAGGGTGTGAGTATGTAGCTCTGACGCTTGCAGAACAATTGATGTTGTATGTGTATGCGATCTGCTTGAATCTGGTAACGCACTCTGCCTGGCAGCTGGCTGTGTGATGGCTGGCTGTGGAGGCGTGTGGAGCGTTGTTGCAAGTGATGGACTTACGTGAATTAGGTGCAGCTTCTGGTCGTTGCGTGTGTCTGCTAGTGGGTGTGTGCAGTGAGAGAGATGTTGATAGCTATGGGTAGTGTGTGAAGGAGGTATTTGAATGAGAGGTGAGGAGCACACGTGTGTTAAGGGGATGATCAAACGCCATCATGCTCGGCTGTTCGTCGGACTTGCATTTCACACACAGGTGGGCGGACGAGAAGAGGGCAGACACACAATGTGTGGAATGCAACGCATAGGTGTACGCCCAGTGGTGTATTATCTGCACCATCCTTGTTTCCCTCTGCTCTCCTCTGCTCTGCCCTCACCATGCAAGCAAGTAAGTCAAGTTAAGCAACGCACCCACCCTCTCTCCACACTCCCAACCACTCGTATCTTGGCCTGTTGCTTGATGGAGGGCTAACGATTACTAGGCATCATGTCGGGATGCAGTCTAGTGTGAACTTCAGATCGCTTCAGCCATTGGAGTGTCTTGACATCCAACAAGTGCAGCGTCTGAGGGTGCAGATTGTAACGACAGAGATCGAAAGACACAAGTTTCGATCTGATGCACAACGAAAACCACACAGCTCACCTACCAGTCATGTAATACCAACTCGAAGCAAACGTCCACAGCCAAGCATCAACTGAGCCTCTACGAATCTGCGCTTGGCGAGGCTAGTCACTTTCTGCCATCGAATCACTACAAACCTCCAGCACACAAATCTACCAACTAATGAGAACAAACTAATCACACTACCAGTAATGTAACTAAACTGAAATGCTGTCACTAGCAACGCTCCACAAACAGTGACCTAGTCTTTCGCTATCATCTGAGCATTGTGTTGATCTCAATATCGCGCCTCTGTGATGTTGAGCAGCACCTACCGATCAATGGGCTTCTCACATAGCGTCAAACTGGAAGGCCTGAAGAGTTGCTCAGCCTTGATGACGCTGGCTGGTGGCTCTCGCACTAACACCCGTTGAACGGACAGGACAGCAACATACGCATGGTGACGAACCACCAATGCGGATCAGAGTCTAGGTGGATACCTTGCTCGATTGCGGCGTGCAAAGTACGCGTGTCGAGGTTCGCGCACATTCGATCTTCAATTCGTTGCTGCAGAGCGCGTCATGTTCGTGTAGCTTCTGACAGTACGACGATGGTGAGGCTGACGTCCAGTGATGTGATTTTCACTGCTGCAATCACCCACTGACCTTTTGACTTGTTGGTAGTGGCAATCCTCGGTGCGTTGATGTAAAGAAGCAGTGTGGTTGACCATAAGAGTACTGAAACTGCAACTCATCTTCCACGTGCAAGTGACTGAGGCATGCCACACATATTACGCTGTTATCAACTATCAGCTGGTGAATGGCTGTAGGGACAGGAGTGCTGGACTCGCTATCATCGGATTGATGACTCAAAACATCACCCCATACACTTGATCGATGCAGTGTGGTGTATTCACCAGTTTGACTGGGTGTATGTTGCTTGACACCATGCGGCGTCTCGATCTCTAGCTCCTCAATCACACTACCTGTCAACCAACCACTTCGCTTAGGGAATGCTACGTCACCCTTCAGGTGATCACCAAAGTATAATACTGTTGGATTAGCTTTGTGATGTAGACTACCTAGAAACTCATGCATCTGCTTTACATTTCCATACATATATCTACCATTCAACTCCAACTTCTCTACAGGTTGACCTGCCCTTAATGTACTATCATCAATACTATAATGTAACTTCTCCCCTATAAAGTACTGTGGTTTTGTACCTTCTGCTACAAAGATATCAAATAAGGATTCCCATTCTGGACCAAAACTATAGTCTAATAACATCTTACTATAATCATAACGACTATTAGTGATGGTAAAGAGTGTAAGTTGTGGTTGTTTTTGTCGTAATGTTTTTAACCATTGGACTATGTCTGGACGTTTATAACAGTAGTGTCCAGGGTTGGAACGAATGGCTGTAAAGTAATCACCTTTGGTGTAGTCTAACCATTGATCTTCAAAAGAGGCAAGTACGTCTAGCAAGAGTTGGCTATATCTGTTCTTACCATCCTCTGTCTTCGTTTCGTCAGTGCTCTTACTCAACCATTGCTCTCTAAACTGTTGATTCATCTCATCACTCTCATAGGGACAACCTTGATCTACAAGATCAATCAATGTACCAATAATCCCTATACTAGCTAGTTCAAAATAAGTAAAAAGTGTAACATACACACTATGTGTATTATCTAGAGGATCATAATTCTGTAATATACCATCCTTACCATAGGTAGATTGTATGTCTGTAGTAGTCATTAGGTCTGTACCATGCATTGCTCGAACGATATGGTTGTCTGCAGCAAGTTTTAAGAAGTTACCTGTACTGGTATGATAGACTAGACCACGACTCACTAATTCTGAGTTATACTGTAATGTACGTATTACATTACTATAGTGCTTCTTCTGTGTAAGAAAGTTGACAATAACACTGTGAACTAGTACATTGAGGTTATGGATCTTATATCGTATAAGTGTATGATCTAGGTCAAACCCGAGAGCATCGATCTGGCTGAGGCGAATGGATTGGATGCTATTGTCATCAACAGCTGGAAAAGAGTCAGCAGGCATGGTGAGAAGGAGTATAGCTAGTGTAACATCTAGCAACTATCAGATACAGGTATGAATGTGACGATTGCCTATCGCTGTGACACTGAGCAAGTGTTAGATATAACCAGGGATGTGAAGGTGTAATTTCTGGTGTGAGCAGAATGTGGGTTCTCACGCGACATCCAGCACTACACTTTAATCAACTCGTCCTCTACCCTCTCACACTACCAGATGGAAAGATCCAAGACTCAACTGCGATGCAAATGCTTGCTCATATGTAGTTGAACCATCAGAGTGCATTCAGTGTCTGATCACGGTTCGTGTAGTACGGCTGCTCTCTCCTACTGACTGACTGTGGAATTACTGTCTATGTTTGAAAGTCAGTGCAACCTACAATCACATGACATGAAGTAGCACATATTGTCACTCGGTCAAAACGCTCATCCTATCAACATAGTTGTCCATCCCGCATCTCCACCATCATGCAACTGTTCAACACTCCAGCATACTTTGTCTCTCGAGTTCTTACAGCCCTCTGTACAGGTGAATTCATACTGACAGCCATTGCTACACTCATAGCATACATCATTACTACACTCTACTACACCATCACCAACAGACAGCATACAGTCAACCCTAACAAGGATTTCATCCTTATTACAGGTTGTAGTAGTGGTATAGGATTATGTACTGTCTGTCACTTAGCTGATAAGGGTTATACTGTGTTTGCTGGTATACGTAAAGAAACAGATAAGAAGAATTTTAGTGAGTATCTCAATAACAACTACAGTCCAAAACAAGCATCTATCACCAACGAACGCATTATACCCATCATCCTTGACATTAGTAAGGAATTAGATCGTAAGAATGCTGTAACAACTATACAAGAATACTTACAACAACATGGACAAACTAGATTGATAGGTGTCATACATAATGCTGGTATAACATTGCAAGCACCTATAGAGTCTATGCCTGAGGATGACATTCGAAAGCAATTCGAAATCAACAGCATTTCCCCTGTAGTGCTCTCTCAACAATTTCTGCCACTCCTACGTCAAGCAACTAGCAAACAACGTACAGCACGGCTGATCTTTGTTGCATCTGTAGCCGCTCACCTGACTACTCCAGACGTTGGTGTTTACTCAGCTACTAAGCATGCAATCCGCAGTCTAGCTAGTTGCTTTCGACAAGAGTTACAACAATTTCACATCGATGTTGCTATGGTCAGTCCGGGAGCAGTTCAATCAGATTTGAGGTCAAAGGGGCAAAACATGCAAGGCGAGAGTGACGACAAGGCATCCAAAGAAGATTCAACACCAAAGTTAAACATATCGAGCAAGTCTCCGCTAGAACCATCGGTGGCCCAGCAATACAAAGCTAGCCATGCAGCAGTGCAACGCAGCTATGATACCATGTCAGACTCTGCAGCAAATCCAATGGTGGTAGCAGCGAAGATTGAATCAGCATTACGTGATACAAATCCGTTATCAGAGTATCTAGCAGCCAAAGAAGCACATTTCTTGCCAATGCTACGAGGACTGCCAGATCGAATATTTGATAGGCTGGCATTGATGGAGTGGAATAAGGCTCGATAGTGCTGTCTCTGCTGAGAGACATGTGCTTTACACTCTAACCAATCAGCTTGCATGGCAAATGCTCTTGATGCGGTTTTGTTATCAGCCTTTGTTGTTTGGTTTGTACACTTATACTCTATCATCTAGTTCTGATTCACGCATACTCCGATCACAACATCGCTAACTATAGTTCATGTACAATCGCCTATGTCGCTATAGTATGTTGCAGATGATGTATTGCGCTCTGCCGAAGCTCTAATGATTGATAACACTGAATCATTGGTTGATCACCAAGATGTTGATTGCTAGTGGCGATGGATTGTGTGTTGATTGCAGGTTGTCGTTCTTGCTGTCGTTGACATGAATTTTCACTTTCGCCGATCGTTCGATGGCGATACAACACATTCTGCAAGTACCATCGCACAGATCAATTTTCAGGCATCAGTTTATGAGCTGGTTTTCTGCTTGTTCTCACTTGGCTCGTTGACTGTTTCTACCTGACAATCACATGAGGCCTTCAGCTGAGCAGGCCATAGCTCAGCCAACACCGATGCACTGCAATCTACTTCAGGCTTATCGGTGCGCTTGTTGATGTCATTGTGTGCAATACACAACCATCGTTGCCATGTCTCTTGGCTGGTTACATCGACAGGGTGTGCCCCCAGCCAATCACGGAAGTTGTCACGACACATCTTACATGGATACAGATGAGCGAGGGATTGGGTGAAGTGAAGGGCAGCGTCTTGTTGCTCGGCTGTTGGATTCATTGGGTACATGGCTGCGGTCTGATGAATGAATGCCCATGCAGCATGTCCTACACTGATGCGTGACAGGGGTTGCTTCAAGTCCACCCACACACCAGGGCCAAACACAGGTGTCATGCCCACATCACTGCTGTCGATTGCTACAACACCATCATTGTTGGTGTTACTACCAATGACCCCTTGTTTGAGTTCATGACCTGCATGGCTGTTGCCTAGGTTGACATCTTTGACTCGTCGTTGTGCTAAATTGCTGGTGCTGTCCAACTGAGTGGAAGAGTAGCTAGAGAATGAACGATGACCACCACCAACTGTCAGATACAAGATGATGCAGATGACTGATAGCACTCCTACTATCCCCCACAATTTCTGCGTCTGTGACCTGGATGAGGAGGATCGGAAGAGCAGCGAGGCTGAGGGGCGAGAGGGCTGAGGAGTGTACATGACGAAGAATGAAGAGAAGATGGTGAATCGGCAGTCAATGAAGTTGAAGATGTATGTAGAAGTGACTGATGATGATAGAAGGTCTTGTTATGTCAAGTGACGGTTGCTCTCAGTCCATGCTGGGCTGGGCTGGGCCGGGGAAACGTGTGCAGGTGGGTGGCTGATGGACCAGCCGCTCACTACGCGAGGGTGGATGCGACTTGATGCTTCGATGGGTGCAGATGTTGATGGTCACTGTTACGGTGTCAATCGTGAACTCTGATTGAGATATGAGGTAGTAGAAGCAACAGATATGTTGCTGTTAGTCAGCCAGTCTCATCAGTGTGCTGCCTGTCATCCTGTGCGGAAAGAGCGTGCAACTCCGCTCCGTCTCACAGTCCCCTCTCACACCATTACTCGCCGACCATCCAATTTATCGCTCAGTGAATGGTTATGATCACATCTGCACCATACACCATGAACACCCTACCTCTAGTGATTGAATTCTGAGATTGCAAGCTGGCTGTGTGTAGGAGAGTGGCAGCTGCACTGACACTGACACTGAGAGAGAGTGAGTGGACGATACCACAGACAACCTGTTGAACGTGAGTTGTGTAGCACCTATTGCTAGTCAGTGCGATACTACTACATTAACGTACTGTACGGCATAGTGTAGCAAGTACGCTGCTGCACAAGACATCGACTGAACTGCAGCTGGTAGAGTAGCACCCACCCACTACAACAGACGTTGCTTGCAACACCAACGACGCGACAACACCAACCATCACTGACAATCATCATCAGCTGAGATATACACTAGCAATGACGTTGACTTAATTTCACTAACAACAACTAGCATCGACACTCCACCGAGTTGCTAAGCAGATTTGCTTGCTGGCTCCATTGAGCAACAGTACAGTCCATCATCATGCCACTCCATCATCATCATTCACACCAACAGAGGCATGTGCGCATCGAAGCCAGCCTTTACACTCTCTTCCTCACCCTCCTACTCACCTTGTCGAACCTTCACTCCACCGCTGCAGTCACCACCCCCACAGCAGTCAACTCACCGTACTCATCATGGAAGACCATCACAGCAGCCGCTCAGTTCCCTGCACGTGAAGGACATTGCTCAGTTCAACTAGGCAACGCTCTGATCGTCACCGGTGGTCGTTCCCTTCAGAGCAACCTCAACGATGTCTGGCGCAGCACCACCGGTGGCGCTCAATGGCAACAACTACCAAACGCACCATGGACAGCACGAGGTGGGCACAGTTGTACTGTAGTCAACGGTATGCTGATTGTTGCTGCTGGTGCTACAACCGGCACCACACTACAAGATGTGTGGGCTACCACTGACGGTATCAACTGGACCCAGCAAACAGCTAAAGCACCATGGTCAGCTAGACAGTTCTCCAACCTTCTAACAGTTGGTACCAATCTAGTACTCTTCGGCGGTGAGAACGGTGCCAAGTACCTTCGTGATGTTTGGATCTCCCGCAACAATGGTATCAGCTGGAGCTCTCAGACACTATCAGCTCCTTGGTCAGCACGCAGTCGATCAGCATCTGTCACCGTACAAGGCAACACCATCTACATGTTTGGTGGTGAACGTCAAGGTTTCGGCAGTCTGAACGATGCCTGGGCATCAGTCGACATGGGTGTCACCTGGTTGCGAACAGCCTCATCTGCCAATTGGAAAGCTCGTCGTGGTCACACCGTCGTTGTAGCCAGCGGCAACATGCTGGTACTAGCTGGTGGACAGATCGCAAACGGTCTCTTCCAATCTGACGTATGGCAGAGTGCCGACTACGGTCAGACATGGTTACTATCCACATCTGGTGTCTTCACCCCTCGTGCCTTCACCTCCACTGTCAACTACAATGGCTGTGTTCTACTCATCGGTGGTCTCAGTGCTACATGTGTCAACAACGACATCTACATCGCAGGTACAACATGCACAGGCAATGGTACAAAGGTCATCGGTGATCCAGAATTCCGAGGCTTCTTGGGTCAACAGTTCCAAGTCCACGGTGTACCAGATTGGATCTACAACATCATCACCTATGACACCATGCAACTCAACACCCGCTTCAAATTCTTTGGTACTGGACGAAGTACACTCAAACAATTAGATCACATTCCAGAGTTACATACTAAAAGCTGGACTCACCCAGGTAACTACATGGGTGAGATGGGTATTAAATTACATGGTGATCATCTGTATGTACGCCCTGGATCATGGGAACATGGTTTCCGTGGTGTTACACTGAATGGTATGAAGTTACATATCAATGAAAATAAACATCTCCCTGTAGGGGAACAACATATCCCACAATCAATGACCAGTAACTCTGATAACTATCAACAATATATTATCTATAAGTCAACACATGAGATACAAATTGTTACACCAACAGTAGAGATTACATTAGTGAATGCTGATCACTTTATTAATGTACAGGAGGTTGCAATACGTGATCTACAACATGCTAGTATACAGTACTTACATGGTCTACTAGGGCATACTGCTGATAGTGAGGTCAATAGAAGAATGAAGAAGGAGAAGAAGAAATATCCTCTTGGGCACTTAGATGATTATGCACTAGTTGATAGTGATGATCTATTCTCTGATAACTTTGTCAACAATCGTTACTCATGGGGAGATGCACAGTCTACAATTGAAGGTGGGAGTGATGAGATTGCTATTGAGAGTGTAGGACACAAGGAACACATCAAAGCACACCAACATTAAGAGACAACCGAAACAATGCGATGAAGGTTGTCCTGATTTGATTCGTTGACTATCTTTATTTCGATGTGAAGCTATGTGTGAACAATGCAATGTGCAGCAAGCGCTAAGCAATGTGGAAAGATAACAAGATGCGTGAAAGGTGTGTTGTTGTATGTTATCTAATTGGTGTATGACACAATGGACAGTTTTCATAGACACCTTTGATCTCTACATCATACGCCTTATGTTTACATGTCCTACAAGTATATAACTCTCCAGCATTGTTGGTAATTATTGCTCTCCCACTTGCTATACATGCTGTATATTGTTTACCACAACTATCACACTGTAGACTACTATCTGTTATAGTCTGTTGACAATGTATCTTTGTATTACTACATATAGCTTGACGTTTCTTATTATTGACACCATTTTGTTTATAGGCATAATCATCTAGAGTAGGATCAACTGGTGAGTTTTCAATAAAGATTGATACTGCTATTTGTTTGTAGGTTTCATTCTCTTCGGGTGTAAGTGTGGACAGTGTTTCTAACTTACGTAGTGCACTACTAGCTGTAGCATAGTGTTTGGTGACAAGTGCTACATAGGCTAGTAGATGGTAGATGTGTTGCTGTGATAGAAGATCATCATAGGCTTGGAGTCGTATAGCAGTACGTAGTGCTGCATCTAATTGTCCATTGACTAATTGACGTGTAGCTAGTGCATAGAAGTGATATGCTTCTGCTCCATGCCACAATTGATCAATATCAATCTTTACACTACTATCTGCATCGGATGCTAACAAGTTATTGTCCTTCTTATTATCATTCAGTAGCAGTGAGGAGAGTGCATCCATAGTAGATTGTTTACTCTGTGATACTCCCAATAATTGTGTATTAGAGTTACTACCACTCGTATGATTCAATGTATTAAACTTATGTGCTTCCCCCTCTATAGCAGCCAACAAGTACAACTTCTTTGATCTTAGTGCATCAAATGTTACTACACTTCCACCATTATCATTGACATATTGTACTTCCATCTGTACTATTAGTTGTGCTGCCAAATGATGTTTCTTTGCCTTTTGATAGAGTACAATTGCCTGTGTATAGTTCTTATGTTGTAGTAAGTAGGTTGCATAGTTGCTTAGAAGGGTATTGATCTGTGAGTAATTGTAACGTTCTGCTAGTACTAGAGCTTGATCCCATTGATTAAGTGTAATACAACAATCTATAGCACGTTGTGATTGATTAGCCTTGAGATATGCTTGTACCGCAGAGGTACATAGTCCAACACTCTGAAACTTACCACCTAATTCTGTACAGTATACATCACCAACCGGTAATTCATCTAATATAGAGGTCAACTGTTGATAATCATCCATTAGATATGCACATTCACTTAGTTTCTTTAAGTTATTTGCTTTACGATAGAATTTCATTGCCTTACTGTAGCGTTGACGTTCATAGTAGTATTCACCTATCTCATTGTAGGCATGGAGAAGTAGAGTATCGTTGGCTAGAGATGGATATTGTTGAATGAGTTGAACAACACGAAACCAGTCTCCTAGACGTTGACGTAGTGAGAGTGCTAGATGTGGTAGATCATGTTGTAAGTATGTCTGTTCAGCTTCATCAAATCTCTTTAAGTACACTGCAATCTCGGCACGACGTTGATAGGGATTAACTAATAGTTGTAATGAATGTAAGAAATCTATGCTGTAGTAGTCATTAAGGTAGATATAACACATCTCAATAAATTCAAATGTAAATCGTAATTGTTGTTGTGAGGTTGATGTCTGCATAGAGAATGCATTGTGTTTTTCTGTATTGTTAGAGGTATAGAGTTGTTGCAGTGCATAATCTGCTACTAGACGCCATAGTTTAGGATGTGAATGTTGTTGTAGGTAGTGTAAGATCTCTTGTGTAGGAACTTCTGGTGTTTGTAGGAGTTGACGTGTATCACGAAGTGATTTAGTCTCTATGCGTGAGATATAGTCTGCTAGGGAGTTAACTGTAGCATTCATTGTATCATTCATACCATTACCACCACCACCATTCTGTTGTTGATTATTCATCTGTACACTCTGTATATATAACTCATCTAGATTAATAGTAGTAACAATCAAATCATTAAATGCTAAGAGGTAGTGATGTGATGTGATAGGTTCTTCTGGCTCAGTATCACGTATGATATACATCTTATTCTTCTCCATTACTGTAAAGAGTACTGGATTATCTGTTGACCATAGTAAGTTCCATATATCACGACGTTCAAATGTCAATGCTATACACTGTTGTAGGTGAGCAGTACATTGAGTGATATCGTACAGGGTACAGATTCCATTGATGTCAATGACTGATAGGCGTGTAGCATCGCAATTGAGTGCAATGGTGGCTGCACGACATGGAATTGTATAGGAACATTCGAAGGTTGCTACAGGTAACAACTGAGTAGTAGCTGTAGGATCATTTGATGGTGTTGGTGTCATCAACTTGAACTGTAAGATTAAGCCACTAGCACGTGCAATCAACAACTTGACCGGTGATGCTGTAACAGCTACTACAGGATCTACATTCTCATCTACTACACTAAGTACAGCATTCTGTGACTGTAAGATATTAGTCTGTAGATCATCAATATAGAATAACTGTTCCTGTGAAACCCAACCATTACTATTAGTCAACAACGATGACATACTATTTGTATACCCTAACTTCTGTTGTAACTGATGGTGACTACTACTACTATTACTATGTTGATGCCCTATAGTACTTGCTGTTGTACTATCAACTGTAGGTTGAAGGAATTGCCAACAATACAGGTAATTACTATTCCCTACTACCACACAATTATTATCTGTCATACATCCTACTGTAGGTTCAAATTCTATGTACTTACTATCTATAGGATTACCTATACTGTTACATAGTATCACACAGTAAGGTGGTATATGTTGTGCAGTATTGTTAGGATTACTAGGATCATTAGGTTGTTGTAGATCTATCCCTATAGGTGTATCATTCCTTGTAATAAAACAACAATATTCACCACTACTAAACATAAGCTTCAAATCCTTAATATACTTAACAATCTTTTGATCATTCATTGTATCATAGAATATAACACATTGTTCTATACGATCTATACAGTTGTAGGCGTAGCAGAAGGTACTATCTTGTTGGAGATAGGTATAGAGATATGTAGGCCTAATATTAGCGAAATATAAGAAACTATCTACTGCAAGTGCTAATCTTAAACTCCCATTCTCCCATGTTATACTACTAATACCATTCTGTGCAGGTACCTTTAATGTACGTAGATGTTGTCCAAATGGTGTATAAAATTGTATTAACCATTGTAATTTGTTATTTGTACTTCTACTTGGTGTAGGTTCTATACCATTAGTAGTTGTAGTAGTAGAATTCATTGATTTATATCCAGCTACTGCAAGGATACTCCCATTATCATTCCATCTGGTTGTAATGATATTAAGTCCTGTATCAATCAATATAGGATAATCATCTAATTCATCTCTTAAGATTTGTATCCTACCATTCTCATAACAACATGCTAATGTAGGACAATTAACTGTAAGTAGACCATTTAAGCCACTATACCATTGGACTGCTACTAGACGACTAATTGTACCATCTGTTGCAGTATAGTTTGGAATCTTTGTAATGTAGTTACCATTGTAATCATAGACACATATCTCATTCACTGCATTCTGTTGTTGTTGTTGATTGGTAGTAACAAACAGTAGGTATTGTCCTGAAGGTGACCATTCTACAATTGATAGACCTAGCTGTAATTCTTTCCCCCATAGACGATTACCATCTACACTACCTACAATTATAGCCCCATCCTCATAGATAATACATATCTTTGTACCATCAATAGTCCACTTCATATCTGTTACCACACTCTTATTACGATTATTAATCATCTCTTCATACCACATCCCTTTATGTAACATCCATACAATTATCATACCATATTCATCACTAGATGTTAATTTACGATAGTTTTCATTCCAAACTACAAGTTCTACTGCACCATTATGACCTTCTAGAGTTTGATTCATCTGTAGGTTACTTCCTGCACCACCATTAGCTGTACCTTTATCACCTTTCTTACCATCTTTACCTGTAGTGGTAGTAGCACCTGTACCAGCATCTAGTTTCAAGACTTTGAGTAATCCATTTGCACCACCACATGCTATCCATCCCTGTTCAGTATTCCATGCTACACTATTTAATTTTAAACCATGTGGGATAGCAATCTTCTTACTGAGGTAGACAAACATGGTGGCAGAGGAGGTTGGATGGGCAGAGGCTGTTCAAAGCTGTCTTTTGCTGCTGGAAATGTGACTCTAGAGGTGCTCAGCCGTGTGTGAGTGGCATTTGGTGCAGTTCAACTCCTCTGACATATGGCAATGTGGTTCTGCTGCTGGTAGCTGACTGACAGCATCATGGAGGACGCTCGATGCTGCACGCTGATGTCTACGAGACTCAGAGCATCTGCAGGCTTGTACTCTGGTGTTACCCACATTGTGTTAGTGTTCTGTTGCATGAGAGCAGTGCAGTGCAGTTGGGTGAGGGACGAGAAGTCCGAGAAGAGTCAGACATCTCTGCTGCATCTCAAACAGCCCCCAACCATCACATCAAAACTAAACATATGCGTCCTGCTGGGCTCTGATTAGTAGAGTTTCAGCATTGCTGACGTTGGCTGTACGGTGGTGCAAGAGTTTGAATTACAGCGCTGAACGCAGTTCTGTCACCACTACCTTATTGTACATCAATCAACTGCCCACGCTGACACTACATTGCAACGACACACGCGATACGCCCACTTGGTACGACCGACTTCTATTCTATCTGTACATATCCAACTCGTCTCTTTGCTGCCAGCTACCACAGTTCCACCACCATGCCTTCCTCTCAGTTGGATGGCTCTCAGCTAGCTTCCTACCCACCCATCAACGATTTCACTACCAGCAACTCCAACTCGCAACTGCAATTCTATCATCGTCGCAATGGTAGCAGCTCACAATACATTACCAATACCAATCCTACTAGATCGTTGTATGGTAGTGAGCCATCACAGAGTCAGAATTTACAGGTACAACAACATGGTAGTGATCAACAGCAATCTACTACTACTAACACTAGTCAGGAACAGAAAATCGTATTCACCAATCTCAATGTCAGTATTACCAAAATACCATCCTACATCCCCTCCATCCTCCATTCACTGTACCTACAATACAATACATCCCCTACCACTACTACAACACTACTGAACAATGTCAGTGGTAGTATTAGCAGTGGTAAACTCATAGCAATCATGGGTGCATCAGGTGCAGGAAAATCTACACTCCTACATCTCCTATCCAACCGTCTACACACTAGTAGTAATGCACAAGTTACAGGTACAATCACAATCAACAATAAACATATTACACAAGATTATTATACCACTAACGTAGGATTTGTACCACAACAATCTGTATTACTTAGTACATTGACTGTCAGAGAGACATTAAAATTTATTACATTGTTAAGGTTAGGACATCTTACAACAGAGGAGATAGAGATACATGTTAGTAGTATACTTACTGCACTCTCACTTCATAAGTGTGCTGATACACGGGTAGGAGATGATATTATAGGGAGTTTCTTGAGTGGAGGGGAGAGGAGGAGGTTGAATATTGGTGTAGAGTTGGTAGGGATGCCACAACTGCTGCTGGCTGATGAGGTAAGTGTAGATGGTAGTTAGAGAATAATCATGAAATTGCATCAGATCGGCTAACGTGTACGTATTGAGCTTATTTTTAACAACAGCCTACAACTGGTCTAGATTCTGCTACAAGTTATTCTGTCATCAAAGCATTAAAGAAACTAACTCAGTCATCCACAACAACTCAACCACCTACTATCATAGCTAGTATCCATCAACCATCTACAGATGTATTCAATCTCTTTGATGAACTAGTACTATTAGCCAAAGGTTCGATTGTCTATTGTGGTCCTGTCAGTGAGGTACAACAGTACTTAGTACATCACTTTGATCATCATTGTCCTCCTATGGATTCATTACCTGATTTCTTGTTAGATTTGTTGTCTGTACAGTACGAGACCGAAGAGAATGATATGCAACGCGTACAACAGATGATTGATGTGTATAAAGCTATATATCGTCAGAAGATGCAACACGAAGAAGGAACATCTGTCGTTGGTTCAATCCGTGACACCAGCAATAGTCAATCTGCAGTGTCTGCATATCATCAAGTGGCTTCGCGGTTGCAACTACAGCCATTGGTGCCAGTCAATGCACCAGCACGACCTCGTGCAGTGAAACTACAGATTGAACGTCCCATGCAATACAAGCAACCTACGTGGTGGTACCAATTTCGTATCTTACTGCAACGCTCCTACTTAACAGTCAATCGTATGCCACTGCTACGTGCAGCACAGATTGGTTGTACTATTGTCATGGCAGAACCAATGAGGTAGTGTGTAGTTCGTACATTAGTGACCCAGTCTCTCATAGCTTCGTTGATAGCATCCTTCAATGTCTTGCTGCCGGACTCGACTGGCACGACTTCTGCGCCCAGTAACTTCATTCGGAAGACGTTGAGTGACTGACGTTCACAGTCTTCTGCTCCCATGTAGACAGTGAGAGGTAGACCAAGTTGACCTGCGCCAGTCTCTGCGATGATACGGCTTTTGCCTAGACGCTTGGCTAGCAAACATTGGAAGATTGCGTTGTTGATCTTGTGTGCGCCGGTGTGATTTAGATCTTCACGCTTCAACCAGATCTCAGCTCCTCCTAGCTGCTCGGTCAATCGGTCAGCTAAGTGACACTGGGAGGGACGGTTGATGTATGCGTAGTAGCTGCGGACTTCGGCATGGAAGGCAGGATCGTCTTTCACATCGTTGTATTGATGTTCTAACTCATCCAATGCAGCGTACAAGGTCTCACTCACATAACGTCCACCAAACTTACCAAAGTTACCTTTGGCTTTGAGGTCATAGCCGAAGTTC